>ENA-ORDR01001308-ORDR01001308.1-marine-metagenome-genome-assembly--contig:-NODE-1308-length-11708-cov-4.395495_pt1 | contig 11708 bp, 6 predicted proteins | sample MGYA00240993_ERZ508538 | MGnify/ENA primary metagenome ERZ508538 (study PRJEB26207, sample SAMN05421999) | marine metagenome | isolation source: Monterey Bay, California, USA | place: USA:Monterey Bay...
AGAAACAAAAGGGGCTGCTGAAAAAGTAAACGAAAAAAAGAAAACTGCTGCTGCACAGGACAATGCAACAGCGTTTCCGGTTATGTCCGAGAGTATAAGCTTTGGAAATGGAAAATCCAAATACTACGCAGGAGTATTTAGTGATATGTTTCAAGATTCATTTGGCGTATCTTTAAATGATTTCAAAAAACAAGAAAAGCAAAACAAAAAGCTTAATTCTGTTGTATCTAAAGATCAAACACACACAGCTAATAGCTACGATTTTAAATGGAACGTTGATAAAAAAGGAAACATAGAGTATTATCAAAAAAAAGAAGGTGCTGAAGATTGGAAATTAGAAAACAATAGCACTGCTATTTTTAGCATAGCAGGAGAATTAGGTCACTTAAATGAAGAGCAAGAAAAACAGCTAAAAGATTTTAAAAAAAGAAAAAGAGAAGCTGAAAAAAGAAGAATTAAAGCTATTGAAAGACAAAATCAACTTAATAACAATACTTTAGTACCCTCTACTATACCTTTAAATCAACCAATTAAAGAAGGAGATGATCCTAATATATGGAAGATGGACTCAAAAGGAGAGCTTGTAAAAGAAGAAAATCCTTATGTAGGCCCTTATGCTCCCGGTTATAAGCCTGTTCCTTTGGAGATTCAAATAGAAAAATATGATGAAATTATTACTACTGATTTTAATTTTAATAATAAAGGAGAACCTATTATTTACACTAAAGAAGAGGCAGCTCTTTATAATAATTTATTAAAAAATAGAAATGAATTAGTAGAGGATTACAACTTTGCAAAAAAAATAGAGAAAGGCCCTACAAATCAGGAAATAGCTGAAATGAATAACTTAAGGGATACTGATGGTAAATTAAAAAATAACCCTGAGCAAGCGCTTTACGATGAGGAAGGCGGATTCTATAGAAAAGGGAAACAGCAAGAAATTCCTAAAGCAAACGACCAACAGGCTTTTGATAATTACGAAGCAAGAACAGGCAAAAAAGCTACTTCTGTAATGCAATTAACCGCTGAAGATTATAACCTAACAGCTGAGCAAGATAAATTTGGTGTAGTACTATCAACTATGCAACGAAATTCTGAAAACGCAGAACGCTTAGAATTTGGAGACCGTTTAGGCAAAGGTCTTAAAGCAGGAGCTATTCGTATAGGAGGTAAAATTTTAAGTATACCAAGTTATATTAATCAAACAATAGCTTCTATTACTCTTGACGATAAAACATTAACAGCTTTAAATGCTTTGCCTTACGAACAAAGAGCTAGAGCAATAAATAGGCTAGCGGGAATGACTCCTGGAGGTGATCAAGGAATGGTTGCTAATTATTTATTAAACATATCAGATGAAATGTTTAGAGAAGTAGACAGAATAAACTCCTCTATGCGTGTATTTGATCAAACCATTACAGAGGGAGTTTTTGATAGAAGCTTTGTAAGTCAAATGACTAGGCTGTCTACTGATGCTTTAACCTCTGCTACTAGTTTAATTGAGGTTGCAATACCTTATGTGGGCATACCTTTGTTAATAGTAGGTGAGGCTTCTGCTGCTAGTAGAGAAAAACAAAGGGAAGGTAATGATTTAGATCTAGCGCTTACAGGTTATTCTATGATGATTGGTGTATCTGAGGGTGCTCTAGAAATTGTAACTAGAGGGTTAGCTAAAAAAGCTTTTGGTTTTAGGCCAAAAAATGCAGATGATGCTTTTAAAAATTTAGGAAATTATTTTAAAGATATAGGTTTAGGTTTTGCTTCAGAGGGTGGATCAGAAACAGGTACATTTGTTTTAAATGAATTAGCAGAATATTTATATACTGGAAACGAAATAGATTTTAATAAAAAGTTTGCAGAAGGATTTGATACATTTTTAATAGGAGGTGCTTTTGGGTCAAAACTTACAGCCCTTGGAGCAGGAAGATCTTATTTAAACCAAGCGGCAACTAATAGAAGGGTTAATACCTTATTGGAAGACGGTAAGATTAATTACATGTACAACGCCTTTGGGGATTCTAATGTGTCTGAAACTTCTTTAAAAATATCAAACGTTAATGGCTCTTTAAGCTTACTAAATACGCAGCTAAAAGCAGAAGTTAATCGCGGGGAAATGACTCAAGGAGAAGCAGATATAATAAAGCAAAATTTTATAAATACACAAAATAGTGCAAAAATATTATCAGAAGCTGGTGTTAATTTTGAAAACCAAGCACCTATAGCTAAGCTTTTAATCCAAAGAAATAAATTACAAGAAAAAATTAAAAAAGTAGATGACTCTGATATTACTAATAACAATGGAGATCAAGCGCAATTAGATGAAGTAAAATTGCAAATTGAAGAACTTATTGTGCAGGATAGGGTTACCGACATTGAAGGCTCTAAAACTAGAAAAGGTGCAAGATTAATAGCGGAACAATTAGGAGCAAAATTTGAAAATTACGGCACACAAGAATCTTACGATGCCAGAGTTAAAGAACTTGCAGATAAAGGCGCTAAGGTGCAAAAGTCATTAGGATATGGACAGGCTATTGAGTTTGATGGTGAAACTATTATATTAATAAACGATAGAGTTGCTGCAGAAAGACAGAAGTATACTACAGATCAACACGAGCTTTTACACCCATTTTTTAAACAAACATTCCAAAACAACCCAGAGCTAGCAATAACATTTGGGAAGTCTTTAATAACGGAAATATTAAATAATAAACAAATCCAAGGTGGCGCTAAGATGAGAGCCAGGCTTCAGGACTATATAGATGATAAAAACTACTCAGCTGAAATGACCTATGAGGAAGTCATTCCTTTGGTTAGTGAAGCTATTTCAGATGGTGATATTGTTTATAATGAAAAAACAAAAAGCTTTTTTGAAGCATTAAAAGATAAAATATCTAATGTTTTTAAATCTAATAAAAAGCAACCGCTAAATATTGAATTTAATACTGGCTTAGATGTTTTTAATTTTTTAAGAGAATATAATAATACAATTAACTCTGGTAAAAAATTAAGTGAAGCACAACTTAAAATAGCTAGAGAAGGAGCGGAAGGCAAATTAGTTGATGGAATAGTTGAAAAAGTTGACGGTAGAACTAAAGGAGCTCGTGAAATTAAATCAATAGATACTGAGCTGGCTAAGGTTGAAACTGAAAATAAAAAGATAGTTGCAAAAGAAAGCAAATTAGAATCAAACATTGAAGCCAGTAATAAAGTGCAAACTATTTATGAGGCTAAAGGTGTTGATGGGGCATTTGATATTATACAACAATTCAAACCCATAGTAAATAAAATAGTAGATAAAAGAAGTGAAGCGCCTAATTTTGATCGTCAGTTATTAACAGATGAAATTGAAACAGGCAAACGCGGTATAATAGATTTAATTAAAGAATACGACCCTAAATCAAACGTGCCATTAGCCGCTTATGTAAATAAATTTTTACCCGCTAGAGCTATAGAAGCTTCGCAAAGAATTTTAGGCAAAGAGTTTACTGCAGATGTAACAGAAGCTAAAGGAATTGCTGCTGAAGAAGTAACTACAGAAGTAAGTACAAAACCTGTTACTAGAAAAATAAAACCTAGTTCACTTATTTCTAAAGACGCGGTAACTAAAATTAAAGAACAAATACAGGAAAAAATTAAAGGCATTGATCCTAAAAATTTAACGTTTAAAAAGCTTGGTGATTTAGCTCCTGAAATTATTGCAGAAGAAATTGGCATACCGGTTAAAAAACTTACTGTACCCGCTGCTAATTTATCAAAAGCAGACGCTACAGCTATTCAGCAATTTGTCAATAAGAACGCAGATAAATTATTAAAGATATTACCACAAGGTGCAGTAGTAGAAGCTGCAACAGAGAAGCTCTTAGGCACCTCTACGGGCGTGCCAAAAGGATTGCTCGATGCATTTTATACTAAAAAAGATAGACTTGGCAAAGGTGCTGGGCTTTCGCCATTTGTTTTAAATAAAGGAATTACAAAAGCAAAATTTTTAGAAGCATTTGGTATTGTTGATGGCAAGAAACAAGAAGGGTTTAAAGCTAGATCTTCTCAAGCCCAAGCTTTAAAAGGTATTGCTAATTTGTATGGAAGACTTGTAACAAATGAAATTGTACGATCTGATACAGATTTAAGTTTAGAAACTAAACAAGATGTTGCAGCTGGCAAGAATACATCTATGGCTAGCAAGCTAGAAAGTTATGATGCTATGCCTCCTAAAATTAAAACCGCATTTAAAGAGGTGTCTGTCTTAAAAGACAAAAAACAATTAGCTAATAAGCTAGGTTTTAAGTCCCCACCTATAAATGAATCTAACAGAGAAGCTCAGCAAGTTGCTATGCAGAAAGCTGTTGTTAAGTATGGGTTAGACACTGCTGTTATAGAAGCTGGTAAAATGGGTAGCGGGGGTAAACAAACTTTTTATGGTATTAAGGGAGGAAAAATGTATTCTTCTGCTAAGCAAGCTTCTGAAGCTGGTATAAAAAAACCTATTAAGTTTGGAAAAACAACAGACGGTAAATTTGTTGAAATTGATACTAAAGGCATAACAAATTGGATTGCTAAACCTGGTAGGTTATATTACGGCAAAAGTGATCCTGCTTACAAAAAGCTAATAGAAAGTGCTAAGGCTTATAATGGCCCTAAAGCTATGCGAGTGTCGCCTATTCAAGCTTTCTCTAAAAATAAAAAAGTTAGAGAATTAGCTGCACAAAGGGCTAAAGATAACATGGTTGTTTTAGATCATGTGGTCAACCAACTTACTGATGCTGTTGCAGATGATATGTCATTAGATATAGCTGCTGCTATTATTATACAAAGTTATCAAGCTACCGCAGGTTTAGTAAAAATATCTGCACAATTTAAATATCGCTCAATCGAAATGAAATATGGTGGTATTAATTCAAAAAAGCAACAAAGAGAAGGAAAAAAATATAGAGAAGAACACAATCCTCCTGCTTCAGTAGTTGGTGCGTCTATACTTTTAGCTATTAAAAGCAATGCTGCTGCTCCTACAATGAAAGCTATAAAAGAAAACTATTATCAAACGCAGCTTTCTAAATTTGATGATGATTTATTAGATCAAGCTAAATTGGATTCTACGTTGGTAGAAGGGCAAAGCATATTTAGTAATCCTATAACAAGGCTTGCTGCTGCAGGAATTGATTTAAATACACTTAAAAATCCTGATACAGGAAAAACAGTTGCTGAAGAAAGTGGTTTTGGTATTGACCCAAAAATATATGACGGATATAATGCTAACGAAAAAGTGCAAGCTTCTAGTATTCAAAACGAAGCTATACTAGAAACTATAGAAAATTCTGATTATAACGTAGCAAAAGTTATTAAAGCTTCTATACCTTTAGTACCAGGGAAGTCAATGGCTTCAAAGCTTGATAGTGATTTAATACCAAATGATATAAAGTATGACAGACTTATAACTGTACAAACAGCTGTAAATGCATTAGAAAAAACTGATAAAGCATTAAACAATGCTAGAAAACTAAATCAACCTGTTAAAAAGATTAGAGTATTTGATTTTGATGACACACTTGCAAAATCAAAAAGCATGGTTATTGTTAATATGCCTGACGGTAGTTCTAAAAAAATAAACGCAACTCAATTTGCTCAGCAAGCATCTGATCTTGAATCACAAGGCGCAGAATTTGATTTTACAGAATTTAGCAAAGTTGTTGAAGGAAAGAAAGGGCCGTTATTTGAAGTTGCTCAAAAAATAGCAGACGCAAGAGGAACCGAAGATGTGTTTATACTTACAGCAAGACCTCAAAATGCTGATGGCCCTATAAAAGCTTTTATGAAAGCAAATGGTATTGACATACCTTTAAAAAATATAACAGGTTTAAGTGATGGAACAGCTGAAGCAAAAGCTGGTTGGATAATGGGTAAAGCCGCAGAAGGTTATAATGATTTTTATTTCGCAGATGATGCAATTAAAAATGTAAAAGCTGTAAAAAATGTACTTAGTCAAATCGATGTAAAGTCTAAGGTTCAATTAGCAAAAGAAAGTAAGCTCGAAACTTTTGATATTATCGTAAACGATATGATTGAAGATTCTTCAGGTATCGAAACTTATAAACAATACTCTGCTGCTAGAGCTAAAACAGTTGGTGCTAACAAAGGAAAGTTTAATTTCTTTATACCAGCATCCGCTGAAGATTTTACAGGATTATTATATAAAATGCTAGGTAAAGGCAAAAGAGGAGATGCTCAAATGGCATTTCTTAAAACAAATTTACTTGATCCTTATGACAGGGCTGAATCAGCTGTAACACAAGCTAAAATAGCAGCTGCTAATGATTTTAAAGCGTTAAAACAAAACTTAAAAACTTTACCTAAAAGCTTAAGCAAGCCAACAGGTATAGGAGGATTTACATTTTCACATGCCGTTCGAGTTGCTGTATGGTCTAAACAAGGTATGAGCATTCCAGGTTTGTCTAAAAAAGATATAAAAGAATTAAATGATTTTGTAAGCAATAATGCAGAGCTTAGCGTGTTTACAGATGAATTAATGAAAATTCAAAAAGGCAAACCTTATCCTAAGCCTGGAAATAATTGGCTAGGTGGTAATATAACTAGTGATATTATAAACGATATTAATAAAGTAAACAGAGCAGAGTATCAACAAGAGTGGAGAGAAAATGTAGACATTATATTTTCAGAAGATAACATGAACAAGATGGAAGCTGCATATGGAACTAGATGGCGTGAAGCTATGGAAGACTCTTTACGTAGAATGAAATCGGGTAGTAACAGACCTCCAGGCGGTAACAGAGTTACTGATGGATTATTAGATTGGCTGAACAATTCTGTAGGTGCTGTAATGTTCTTAAATACAAGATCTGCGTTGCTTCAAACCATATCATCGGTAAACTTTATAAACTGGGGTGATAATAATATTGTTAAAGCCGGTTTAGCATTTGCAAATCAAAAACAATTCTGGAGTGATTTTATGACGCTTATGAATTCTGATTATTTAGTTGAAAGAAGAGAAGGTCTTAAAATAAATGTAAGTGAATCTGAAATTGCAGATGCTGTAAGAGATTCTAAAAATAAAGTTAAATCAGCTATAGCATTTTTACTTAGCAAAGGTTTTGTTATGACAAGATTTGCGGATAGTTTTGCTATTGCGACAGGAGGATCTACCTTTTATAGAAATAGAGTAAAAGCTTTAGTAGCTAAAGGAATGGATCAAAAAGCTGCAGAAAAGCAAGCGTTTGATGACTTCAGACAAATAGCAGAAGAAAGCCAGCAATCAAGTAATCCAAATAGAATTAGTGCACAACAAGCATCCGGCGCAGGTCGTGTAATATTAGCGTGGGCAAACACACCTATGCAGTATGCTCGTATACAAAAAAGAGCAGCTCAAGATCTTGTAAATGGCAGAGGTGATTGGAAAACAAATGTATCTAAAATTGTTTATTACGGTGCTGTACAGAATTTAATATTCAATGCTCTGCAACAAGCTGTATTTGCATTAGGATTTGGCGAAGATGATGAAGAGGAAATGGACGCTAAGAAAAGTGAAAAGATTTCAAGAATAGCAAATGGTATGATTGATTCACAGCTTAAAGGTTTAGGTATTGGCGGTGCTGCAGTAGTTGCTTTAAAAACTGCTTTAATGGAATTAGGTAAGCAACACGCAAAAGATAGATCTAAATACGAAGAAGCAGTATTTGATTTACTAGGATTCTCGCCACCTCTTGGTTCTAAGATACAAAAAATAAATAGCGGTCTTAGAAGTTTTAGCTGGAATATGAAAGATATAAAAAGCAAAGGGTTTAGTTTAGACAATCCAGCTTATTTAGCAGGTGCTCAAATAACAACTGGACTTACTAATATACCTCTTGATAGAGTTATGAAAAAGCTAAATAGCATGCGAGGTATTGTAAACGAACAATCCGCTCTTTGGCAGAAAGTTGCACTAGGATTAGGTTGGTCTACATGGGATGTAGGTTTAGGATACTATGGTGGATTTGATGCTGCAAAAGTATTAACCCCTGAAGAGCAAGCCATCGAAGATGTTATTACAATGAAAAAAGAAACTAAAACTCAAGAGCAAGTTGATATGCTTTTAGATTTAGGACTTACTAAAAAAGAAATAAAAGCTTTAGGTAAAGAACAACAAAGAGTTGAAAAAATAATAGAACTTCAAAAAGCAAAAGTTACGCCAGAGGTTAAGCCTGAAGTAAAACCTGAAATAAAAACTGAAGAAGTTAAAAAGGAACCTAAACAAGAAGCAAAACCTAAAAACGAAAGTGCTGAAAGAAAACTTAGAAGACAGTTTGATTCTATTAAAGGTGAAAATAAGCCTGAACAAGTAAAAACTTTATTAGACTTTGGTTTAAGTAAAAAACAAATAAGAGCTTTACAATACGAAAAAAATAGAGTAGAAAAAATATTAGAACTTATGTATAAAAATAAGAAAAAATAATAACCAATGAGCATATCAGACATGAAATTATACGCTATTAATGCAGGAGCATTAAGTATAACCACTTTTACGCAAATAGAAGATGGATTAAAAATTTTTTTACTCTTAATAACTATAGGGTATACTTTAACAAAATGGATTAAACTTAAACAAGAAAAGTAATGGAAAACAATTCACCTCTTTTCATAAAGGAACAAGCTTATGAAAAGTCTAATCGCAAGATGCGATCTAAGTACAAAAAAGAAACAGGTAAAACTTTAGGGTCAAGACAAACATCAGGTACTGGAAAACGAAGAGTATCGTTTGCATGTAGATTTGCAGGCATGGCAGGTGCTATGAAAGATGCTAAAGGTGAACCAACAAGAAAAGCTATGGCTTTAAAAAAATGGGGTTTTGGAAGCGTTGGCGCTGCAAAAAGCTTTTGTAATAAACATAAAGAAAAAAAATAATATGGGATCAGCATTATATCAAAAATATATAGGAAAAAAAGAAAACCTTAAATACGACGAATCAAAAGAACAAGATAACCCTGATTTTTTCAAGAAAGATGAGGATTATATGGCAGAAAAAGAAGCAGCTAAAAATAAAAAAATCGACCCAAGAAAAAAATCTTACCTAGATTCAGTTTCAAAACTGCATAAACCAGCATACAAAGATTATCTTAAAAACCAACTAGAAGGATACAATGTTTCTGATGATGACGGGCAAACAGTTAATTTTATACCTCCTCAAAAAGATAAAACAAAAATTAAAAGCTTAAAAGATTTTGCTTACACTATGGAAATTGCTAAAGGCGGATCGGTAACTAAAAACGGAAAAACAGCGGCGCAATTAGCTAGAGAAAATAGATAAATTATGGGATATAAACTACCACATCAAACACCTTTAGAAAAAAAAGACGCTTGCTATAAAAAAGTAGCAGCAAGGTATAAAGGGGGAAATTCTGCCTATAGAAGCGGAGCAATGGTTAAATGCAGAAAAGTAGGTGCTGCTAACTGGGGAAACAGTTCTAAAAAATAATGAGTTCGCCATTTAGAATGAACTCACCATTTAAAAACCTAAATCGATGGTTCAAAGAAGAATGGAAAACCCCTAGCGGTGAAGAAGATTATAGCAAAGGAGAAAATACTTTTAGACCTACTAAAAAAGTATCAAAAGATACCCCTAAAACCTGGAGCGAGGTTACGCCTGCTTCTAAAGCTAAAGCACAAAAAGAAAAAAACACAAAGGGACGAGTAACTAAATATTAATTAAATGAGAGCAATATCGAAAATAATAGTACATTGCTCTGCTACACAAGAAGGCAGAGATTTAGATGCGGCTGAAATAAATCGGTGGCATTTAAAAAGAGGATGGAATGGTATAGGTTACCATTATGTAGTTTTGCTAGACGGCACTATAGAATACGGCCGTAGCATATACAAGCAAGGAGCCCATGTGAAAGGCGGAAATGAAGGTTCTATAGGAATTTGTTACATTGGGGGAGTTGAATCAGAACGCGGTTCTAATGGCAAATGGATTGCTAAGGACACTAGAACACCAGAGCAAAAAGAAAGCTTGTTACTGTTGCTCAAAACGCTAAAGAAGATGCATGCAAGCGCTACAATACATGGTCACAATGAGTTCGCAGCGAAAAGCTGTCCGTGCTTTGATGCTAATAAAGAATATTGTAATATATAAAAAAGGAACATAATAAAATAGGCGTACCATACCTAAAAGTTCCTGTAACCAGAAAGGGCCCTCATTACGAGAGCCCTTTTTTGATTTTAACCGTCACACGCCAAACAATCTTCATTCATTGCTTGCTGTGCAATATCGCCTCGTAAGACGCTTTCTGTTCTTGTGTAGTATAAAGTCTTAACTCCTTTCTTCCAAGCTTCAAAATGCACTTTATTAAGCCATTTAGGCGTAGCTACACTTGGAAACGCTAAGTTCAAACTAACAGACTGATCTACATATTGCTGCCTCAGCCCAGCTTGATTAACTAATTCTAGTTGATTGATTTCCTTAAACGTTTTAAAGACTTCCTTTGCGGGTATTTCGTGCCCCATAACAATATTATCAAGCTCAACAATATTTTGGACAGAGCCACCATCAGCCAGTATTTTATTCCATATTTCATTTGTATTTATTTTATGTTTTCTAAGTAATTTAACAAGCGTAGGATTTTTACGTATAAACGTTCCTTTAGCTGATTGTTCAGTAAACACATTAGCTGCCCAGGGTTCTATTCCCGCCGAGACATTGCCGCTGAGCTTACTATTGCTAACGGTAGGAGCAACAGCGCGAAGATGAGTATTACGCATACCAGTTCCAGCGCACCATAGAGGCTCACCATAAGTTTCTGCAAGAACCATACTAGCCCTTTCACTTTCAATTTTAATCTGCGAAAATATTCTCCTAGTTTCAAACTGAGATAGCAAACCTTCAAAAGGTATTCCTTTCTCTTGGAGATACGTGTGCCATCCCAAGACACCCAACCCAAGAGCTCGTCCTTTCTGAGCACTACGAATGGCATTTTCAAAACCTCTAAGTCCTTTTGCTCTTTGAATAAATTCCTCCATAACCCCATCAAGAAACCATATGGAGTCGTATATAAGGTTAGTGTTTTTCCATTCATCATATTTTGCTAAGTTTAATGATGATAAACAACAGACAAAGCTGTGATTCTCATCGGTGTGTAATGCAATTTCTGAACATATGTTTGTCATATGTACTTTTAATCCGTTTTCTTTGTATGCTTTTGGATTCTTTTTATTAACGTTTCCTTTAAACATGATGTACGGTTCTCCAGTTGCTTTTCGCTTTCTAAGCAATTTGCTCCACTTATTTCTAGCTTCTGCATTTCCTTGTTCAAGCTTTCGCATAAACTTATCACCAATGATTGCGCATTGATGTAAATTAAGTGATTGTCTATTGACATCGCCTTTTGGTTCTCGAATATCAAGCCACTCTTCAAAATCCTCGTGCTCAATGTTAATATTAACGGAAGCAGCACCTCTTCTGACTGATCCTTGGTTTGTTGCAAGTATTGTGCTGTCGTATATCTTGCAAAAGGGCACGACTCCATCTGATGTTCCATTGCCTGTAATTCTAGCGCCGGCGGGTCTTATTTGATTTATACCGATACCAACTCCACCGCCGTGCTTAGCGAGTAGCATCATCTCTAGATTCTTTTGTCCTATGTCTTGTATTGAATCTGCAACATCAATACCAAAGCAACTAATAGGTAGCCCGCGATCAGTCCCAGTGTTTGAAAGTACAG
>ENA-ORDR01001310-ORDR01001310.1-marine-metagenome-genome-assembly--contig:-NODE-1310-length-11705-cov-26.392501_pt1 | contig 11705 bp, 9 predicted proteins | sample MGYA00240993_ERZ508538 | MGnify/ENA primary metagenome ERZ508538 (study PRJEB26207, sample SAMN05421999) | marine metagenome | isolation source: Monterey Bay, California, USA | place: USA:Monterey Bay...
CTTGTTGAGGTATTAAATTCGCGGACTGATAAGCAAGATAAAAAACTGCGGTCACAGTTACTAAAGTATCGAAAAGATATTGAAAGACTAATCCAGGAAAATTGAATTAATAAGATATTGGCGTAGGTTAAGTTGCAGTTATTCCATTAAATTTAGGCATAGAATCAAGAAGTGATTTGGTGTAGTCATGTTGAGGTGATTCAAAAATATCATTGTTACTTCCTTTTTCTAAAGCCTCTCCATCCTTCATAACTATCACCTTATCACACATTTGACGAATTACTGCTAAATCATGACTAACAAAAAGCAAAGTCAAAGAAAACTGCTCTTGCAGGTCTTTTAACAAGTTGAGTAAGTTAGCCTGAACTGAAACGTCAAGTGCAGAAGTTGGCTCATCACAAAAAATAAAATCTGGCCTGTAACCAAGCGCTCTTGCAATTCCAATTCTCTGGCGCTCTCCACCTGAGAATGCATGAGGTAATTTATTGGCGTCCTCCTTTTTTAGTCCAACTATTTCCATGAGATCTTCAGCAAGAGATTTTGCTTTATTTGCATCAATTAACTTATGAATTTTTAATCCATAAGTTATGTTTTCTCCAGCCGTCATTCTTGGATTAAGTGAAGAGAATGGGTCTTGAAAAATACATTGCATTGAAAGTTGATGCTTCAAACGCTCTTCATTATTTCTAATTTTGCTGAGATCTTGGTCTTGGTAGATTATGCTTCCTGTGGTTAAATCTTCTAGTCCTAAAATCATTCTACCAATAGTTGATTTTCCTGAGCCTGACTCCCCTACAATGCCAACAGTTTCTCCTCGTTTAACTGAAAAGCTTACATTTTTAACGGCCTCAAATGCCACACTTGGTTTAAATATGCTGGCCGGTGTATAAAAAGTTTTAGAAATATTCTTAATTTTTAGAACGGTTTGATGTGAAGAAAACTCAATATTTCTTTCCTCTTTTAAGTAATCAAGATTAAGAGAATTAACCTCTGAATTAGTATTTGGCAATGAAAATCTGTGCAGTCTCTTCTCAATAAGTGGAACAGAGGCCATTAATGATTTAGTGTATTGTTGTTTTGGGTTTTCTAAAACTTCAACTGTCTCTCCCTGTTCGATATGTTTACCATTCCTTAGAACATAAACATAGTCACATGTTTCTGAAACTACGCCAATGTCATGAGTAATCAGAATAATGGCAATCTCTTCTTCTTTGCTAAGTTTAATGAGCGTTTGAAGTACTGAGTTTTGAACTGTGACATCAAGTGCAGTAGTTGGTTCATCAGCAATAATCAGTTTTGGTTTTGCAGAAATAGCAATTGCAAAGACAATTCGCTGACATAAACCTCCAGATAATTGATGAGGGTATTTTTGAAGTCGATCTTTGGCAAAACTTACGTCTGCTCTCTCTAGCAGGTGAATTGCAAAATTATAAGAATCTTTTCCACTCATATTTGTATTCGCTTCTATCGCCTCAATAATTTGCTCACCAATAGTTAACACAGGATTCAAAGCTGTCATAGGATTTTGATAAATATATCCAATTTGATTTCCTCGTAAAGACTCGTATTGAGTTTCATTTAAATCAATCATAGATTTTCCTAATAGCTTTATTTCGCCGGCTAACATTTTTGCAGGGGGGTCAAGTAGCCCTAAGATGGCTTTGCCTATTGTTGACTTTCCAGCACCACTTTCTCCAACTATTCCAATGATTTCAGCTGCATTTAAGTTAATGGAGATATCGTCAAGTGCCTTTAATTCTGTATATTTTTCTGAATCTAAAGGGTACGAAACTGTTAAATTTTTTATTTGTAGTACTTGAGATTTTTTCATTATTTATCCTGATGTTTTAAATAAGGATTATTGAATTCACGAATTCTATCTGCTACAACATTTATGCACAATACAAGCAAAACTAATATAATTCCAGGAAAAATACTAATCCACCATTTTCCAGAAAGTAAGTAGTCGTTACCATTGGCAATTAACAGCCCTAAAGACGGTTCAGTAATTGGAACTCCTACGCCTAGAAACGAAAGTGTTGCTTCTGCGCCAATTGCACCAGAAAGCGCCATTGGAACCATTACCAATACTGGCGCAATGCTATTAGGTAGCAAAAATCTCATCATTATTCTCCAACTTGGAATGCCAGATATTCTTGCAGCGTCAATATATTCCTTTTGCATTTCTTGAAGAGCTGAAGATCTTGTTAGTCTAGCTTTGCTAGCCCATACCCCTATAATAAGTGCATAAATAATCTTATCCACTCCAGTGCCGAATATAGCTAACATCATTAGAGCTAGTAAGATGCCTGGAAAACTTACCTTTAAATCAACTGCACGCATAATTAAAGATTCAACCCAGCCACCTTTCGTTGCTGCTAAGAGTCCAAGAATTACTCCAATTGTGGTTCCAATAGATACTGCAACAAATGCCACAAATAGACTCAATCGAAGTCCGTACATTACAGCTGATAATATATCTCGACCTAGGGCATCAGTTCCGAGCCAAGCAGTATCTCCATTTCCAAGCTTTGATAGGGGCGGTAATAAGCCATCCATAATATCTAAAACCATCAAGTCATATGGATTTTGTGGCGCAATCCATGGAGCTAAAAGTGCGGTTAAAACAAATATCACAAAGCCAATCAAACCTGCAATTGCTATCGGGTGACCCGAGAAAATGGATTTTATTTGCAAGTTTAAAGTAGCTAATATGTTTTTATAATCAATCATAGGCGGTTATTTCTGGTGCCGAATACGTGGATCTAGAAATGCATACATAATATCCACAACAAAATTAATAAAGACAAACATCAGGGTAATTAGGATGAGATAGGCAACAACAACTGGCCTATCAACCATATGAATGGAATCTAGTAATAATTTACCGATACCTGGCCAAGAAAAGATTGTCTCGGTAACCGTAGAGAATGCAATCAGTCCTCCCACTTCTAGTCCAGTAATGGTAACAATAGGTATCAAAATATTGCGAAGAAGGTGACGCCTAATAATGCGATTTCTTGATATTCCTTTGGCTCGAGCAAAGGTCATATATTCTTGGTACAAAATTTCTTGGGTTCCAGACTTTGCAAGTCTTTGCTGCATACAAATCTTGTAAATCGCGAGATTAATTGCCGGGAGAGCCATATGCCTTAAGCCATCAATAGATAACCAGGCCCATTCGATACCAAACATTGAGTTGGTAAGTCCTCTACCTGAGGCTGGAAGCCATTTCAAGAAAACCGCAAACACCATAATCAAAAGTATGGCTTGCCAAAAATTGGGCGTAGAGTAACCTATTGTCGAGAAAAAACTAATTACTCGAGAGCCTCTAGAATTGTTTTTAATGCCAGAATAAATTCCCAGAGGTATGCCAACGCTGAGACCAATAATCATAGCCAATACAGCAATTTCAAGCGTAGCTGGGAGCCTCTCAACAATAAGGTCAAGAACAGGTCGATTATGAACAAATGACACTCCAAAGTCACCCCGAATAATATCACCAGCAAAATTAAGGTATTGTTCATGAAGAGGCTTATCAAGCCCTAATTCGATTGCTAGTTCAATTTTATCTTCTTCTGTCCAGTCTTCTTCAGACAGCATTTCGACTGGGTCACCAACAACGTACATGCCAAGAAACACAATTAGCGACATAATGAGCGCTAAAAGACCACTTTGCCAAAGTCGTTTAGTTATATAACTAATCATTTAGTATTCATTTGCAATTTAACTAAAAAATGATATAGAAAACCCTTCACATAAGTCTAGCAGATTATGCAAAGGGTTATTTGGTGGCTTCTAAAGGTCTTTAATTTTTAGTTGCCATATCAGCAAACGTGCGCTCATCAGGACGACCGTTTACGCTTAAATCGCTCTTATGTGCCCAGATACTGTGCTGGTAGTAGAGAGGTATTCCTGGTAAATCCCTAACAGCTATTCGCATGGCCGCCTGATTGTATTCAAAAGCTTTTGCTTCGTCAGTTTCTACTGCCCATGCTCTCATTGCGGCATCATAGTCTGGATCAGTATAGTTAGAGTAGTTACTGCCTCCTAGATTTAGAGCCTTATCTTTTGTGCCAAACGCATAGGAAATCATCTGCGCAGGACCTTGAGGGTGACCCCATCCATACATAAAGACACCCAGCTCACGAGCTGAACGACCCTTTCTAAATACAGACCAAGGCTCAGCAACTAGATTCACGTTAATACCGATACGAGACCAGTATTGAGCAATAGCTTGACCAACTCGTTTGCCATTTTGATACTTACCAGTTGGCATTCTGAGATCGATAGAAATACTATCAGAGTAACCCGCTTCAGCGAGTAATTGCCGTGCCTTATCTGCATCGTAAGCCATGTCTGGCATGGACGAATCAGAACCATCTTGATAGCTTGGTGCAAACTGGCTAGCAACGGTTGCGTTGCCACCCATTAATTTATCAACTATTGCATCTCTATCAATCGACAATGATAGCGCCTGTCTTACTCTTATATCTTTTAGTGGGTTTGATCCATCGGAAGCTGTCACTCCTGGTGCGACATCACTACCTACATCCAATATCAAGAAAATGGTCCGCCAAGAAGGCATAGTTGAGTAACTATAGGCAGAGTTACTTTCCAAAGCCAGCAAATCTTCACCAGTAGGATTCTCAATTAAGTCATAATCTCCAGCAAGTAGTCCAGCCATTCGTGCACCAGAATTCGATACCGAAGTCATTTCTACGCGATCCCAGTTGCCTGGTTCACCCCAATAATTATCGTTACGTACCAAGACAGCATCGCCGGTATTGGCAAAAGTCTCGAATATATATTTGCCTGTACCGTTTGCATACTTACCGCTCTCAAACTCAGCTTTAGTGGGGTAACGTGTTATGCCACAGTCACCAGTATTATCAAACTTTAGAGTCGGCCCCAGATCAGCATCGCCGCTGTCCAAGATAGATAATGATTTAAGCTTTTGAATAAGTATTGGGTAAAGGCCTACAGTTTTGAAGGCTACGGTGTAGTCATCAATCGCTACCACGTCAGTCACAGGACCCATTGCACTTGTGAGCATGTTTTTCTTACCTCCAACTCTATACATCATACGACATGAGCTATAAATAACATCTTCAGCAGTGAAGTCAGCACCATTATGGAATTTGACACCTTTCCTAAGATTGACCACAAGTGTAGTATCATCCGTCCAGCCATAAGATGTAGCCAACAGTTTTTCATTGGTACGCGAAACAAGCGCTTCATAAAGATGTTCATTTAATGAAGCGGTTGCTGAAGCACTGCTTTTATATGGGTCTATCGTTTTCGGCGCAACCGAATAGGCCATACGCAATGTATCTGCATAAACAGAACCCATCATGCTTGCTAAGAGCGCAACAAAACAGATGGCTTTAAAGTTAATGTGTTTCATAGTTCTTTTCTCCTTTTTTCCTCAAAAAATAAAAAATTAATTGCTTAATTTTGGAATACAAAACAATAATAGTAGTATCCTTATAAATTAACAATCTTATTAATTCAAACTTTATCACTATAAGTTATAGTTATAGTTTATTTAGTTTGATTTCGTATTAATATACTCTTTGATTTGTGTAAGAGCATTTCCGCAATCATTTTGCATCTTCACAAAATGCTCATTCTTTTCCCTACTGTCTTCATTCAAATATAAATCTCTTCGAATTTCTACTTGGAGAATATGTTGGTCTATCTCAGGCCAGCCATAACGAAGAATTATTTCTCCTCCAACAAAGCGCCCATTAATTTTTACATCATATCCAAGTTCACTAAAACTGTCAGCAACACATTCTGCATATTCCTGACTGCAACTCTCACCATTTCTAGTGCCAATGTCAATCTGAGGTCTTTCCTTACGTCCTCGTTTTTTTCCATCAAACTGCGTCATTGAATGACAATCAAGAATATAGGCGCATCCATGGTTTTGATAAATTTGATGAATTTCAGAATTCAATTGCTGATGGTATGGTATGAAGCATGAAGCAAGCCTATGCTTTAATTCTTTGTGGCCAAGTTTTCTGGAATATATGTTGAAAATCTCTTTTGTTTTAGACCAAAATAAAGTAGTTCCAGTATCAACACCTGCAGGATGAATTCTGCCATACCAATCTTTATCTGGTTGAAGCATACTAATGTCTATATTATGTTGATTTCGATTAACATCTATATAGGTTCTAGGAAAGTTGGCATGAACCGAAACAAGACCAAGTTCAATAGATTTCAAATAGAGTTCATCAACATATTTATCATTAGGAAAGTCAAGTACCTCAAAGATTAACTCAGGATTTGTAACAAAATCATCAGGATAGTTATCCCCACTGTGAGGAAAACTCAAAACTAATGGAGTGTCTTTGGATCCTTTAACTGTATTGTAATTCTTAACCGTTACGCTTTGAATAGGCTTGCCATTAACTATTATTGAAGGCATAAAATTTACTTTATTTAAAATTATATAAATAGATTAACTCAGTTATTGTTATTACTGCAACCTTATTAAATCTAATTTATACTATATAAGAATTAGTTATAGCATTTTAGATAATTTACTTATGGGCGATAAAGTTACAAAAATCAATCGTTTCAAATATGTTGAGGCATTTTCTGAAGTTATTTCTTGTGGGAGTGTTTCAGCAGCAGCAAAAAAACTGGGCATATCTCAGCCGGCAGTTAGTCAGCTTATAAAAAAACTAGAAAAAGCTGTAGGTGCACCATTATTTATAAGAAGAAATGGATTAATTTTCCCAACTGATAGAGCTTCAAGCCTAAGAGATGATGTGGAGCAGCTTTTAATGCAACTAGATAAGATTCAGATGCAGCTTAACTTCAATAGCACTAATAATTTAACATTGAACCCATTAAGATTTTCCGCAAGTCTTTCTGTAATTAATGAGATTTTGCCTAGAGTCCTCTCTCATATTCATTTATCAAAACCAGACATGTTGTTTTACGTTAATTCATTACCATTTGTGAATATGGGTAAGGCTATTCGACGAGGCAATGTTGACTTTGCATTAAGCACAAAAAAAATAAATCATGCAAGTATTATTAGTAAGAAACTCTTGTCTGCAAGAGAGGTATGTGTCATGCCAAAAGACCATGAGCTGGCAAACAAAGATAGTTTATCCGTTCAAGATATTAATAATCAGAAAATGATCATGAGTTCAAAAACTGATCCATCTTATGATGAACATAGGGCTTTATTATATAAAAATAAAATACGCTATCAGAAGCTACTAGAGTCTCCATTTGCAACTTTATCTATGGCGATGATTCCTGAGTTTAATGCTCTATCTATTAACAATGTTTTGATTGCAGAATTAGTATGCCAACACAACACTAATTTAACGTGGAGATATATAGATGAGTTTAAGCATCTAACAAGTTTTTATCTTTCAATGCCTCCATGGTTATATCAATCATCAACAGAAGATCTTTTTTTAGAAAGTTTTCATAAGTCATTAAAGCAGACCACGAAAAAACTTGATATTGAAATTATGCGTTAGAGTGAAGATTTATAAAGTTTGCCATCCATTCTCCAACAACCACTCCTTGATTAGGAATTTCTAGAGATCGAAGTGCTGCATCATAAAAAGAGCCAATTCGATCCTTTCTTTGAATAATTAAATCTCTACATAATGCTTCAGTAAACTCAGGATGTTGTTGAATAGCAAGAATTCGATCCTCAATGTAAAACCCACTATTCTTACAAAAATAGTTACTAAGAAATCTGGTTGCATTGATTGGTAATTTTGTGACTTGGTCTTGATGCATGGCATATAAATTGATTTCTTCTGAAATGGCATTAAGCCATTTTGGTTTATTATTAATATTTAGTGATGTTATGCCTGCACTCCAGCCAGCTTTATGACGCTCAACTTTACCGCCCAATGCATGAGCGATAGCTTGATGTCCATAACAAACTCCTAATAGTGGTATATTCGCTGAATAAATCTTTTGAATGAAGTTTAACAAATTGTTTTGCCATGCAAAATTTTCAAATACTGAATATTTTCCTCCTGTAATTAGATAGGCATCAAACTTACCAGCATTATTAGGAAGGGATTCTTCTAGGCAGTGAATAGTTGACCATTTTGCATTGGGTAAGAATGGTGAAAGAAGATTTTGAAAACGAACTGGAGAAGATTTATGTTTTTTTTTGAGTTGATTATTTGACGCACCAATATGTAGGATACAGATATTCATCTAGATTAAGCTTGACTAAAAGTTAAGAGAATAATAGAGTATTAGTCTAAAAACAATATTATTATTAGCTCTTAATAGTGTATTAGATTAAGTTATGTGTTTCAATCACGAATTTATAAGCATTAAAATATAAAGGGGACTTCAAGAAAGAATTATTTGATGGAATTTTTGACTTTACCAGCGCCTTTTCATTCTGCCTCTGAAGATGTCTGAACCCCAATTTAAAAGGAGCCCAATAAAAGCAGCGCCAGAGAGCCATAGGTAAGGAAGCCTGCCAGCAGATTCAAATATTATTGCTCTGTAAGCCTTTCCAATTGAGTCAAAAGGGATCCAGGTCCCAATGAGCTCTAACCACTCCGGTGCTGCGCTCAAAGGAATCATAGTTCCACTCAGCACTGATTGATAAAAGACAATTGGAAGAATTAAAACCATCGCGGAAAGTCCGATAATAGTAAAAATTCCAAGGAAAAGCCAACTCAAACAGACACTAATCAGCCAAGGCGCTAGCCAAAGCATGATGAATGACCCCCATTGCAGAGTAGAAGTTGTCACAACGATTGCTAAAACCAAGCTGGAAGCTCCCATTGTCATTATTGGAATAACAGTTCTTACATAGGCTCTATTCAGAAGAGTCATTTGATTAGTTGCAAGAAAAAGCAGGACGGATCCAACCATCGCAGTCAGCCAGGTCACAAAATTCATGACAAAGGGCGACGGCATAGAGGCAAGGCTTTGAGCTTTATACAAAGTTTCATTTTCAATCATGATTGGCATCTCAAGGCTGGACTGCTCATTTTTAATTTTTGATAAACGAAGGTTTGAAACAAAAGTAGAGAGTCCCATCTGGAACATTGATGGGAGCTGCTTCGCAATCTGAGTTTCAGAGACAGTTAAGTGTTCTGTACTGATAACTTTGACAGCTATGCTGCGATCACTTAATGCTAGTTCTGAAAAATTTTCTGGAAAAATAATGACTGAAGAAATACTACCTTTAGACAGTGCTTCTTTCGCCTCATCCGCAGTCTTAAATAAACCCACTCTGAAGGGTAATGATCTAGACAATGATTTTATTGCCTGAGTTGAAATTCGAGGAATCGTTATACTTGTATCTAGGTTTACTATCCCGAGTTTAAAGTTCGATGCAATTTTTTCGGGATCGTTCGGAGCTGTCAGATTGAATAAAGAAAAGATTAATGAAATAAGGATTGGGACAATAACCGCTGCCCTAAATAATTTGCTGCGACGAAAATCATTAAGTGAGGAGGGCATTAAACTGAACCAAAATAAATTAAACAATACATAAACTCGCCTATTTAGTCAAACTGGAATGGTTGTCTTCAAGAATCATTTCAGCTGCTTTCTCTGCAATCATCATGGTTGGTGCGTTCGTATTGCCAGATACAAGTTCAGGCATGATTGAGGCATCAACAACTCTTAATCCAGAGACTCCATGAACCCTGAGACGATCATCAACTACACTTTCTTCATCATGTCCCATCTTACAGGTGCCGACAGGATGATAAATACTTTGACTATGATTTTTAGCCACTTCTAATAACTCCTCATCCGATTCAAAGGAATAGCCGGGAACATATTCATCAAGAATATTATTTTTAATCGAATTAGCCTTCGCAATTTTTCTTGCAACTTTAATAGAGTCAATTGCAATTTGTCTATCAGATTCTGTCGATAGATAGTTTGGAATGATTGTTGGGAGATCGTTTGGATTTGAAGATTTAATTGAAACTTCTCCTCTACTTTCCGGCCTTAAGTTACAAATAGACATTGTAAATGCAGAAAATGGATGAACACCATCTCCAGGTTTATCAGCACTTAATGGCTGCATATGAAATTGTATATTAGGCCTTGAGCCGTCCAGGGAGGTATTGGTAAAGGCAAAGACTTGACTTGCGCTCAGTGTTAATGGACCCGTTCTAAAAAGCATATACTGAAGACCAATCAGCCCTTTCTTCCACCATGTGTTGAGCTCATCATTCAAGGTTCTTGTGTTAGTTTTATAAACCATCCTAACCTGGAGATGGTCCTGCAAGTTTTTTCCAACTGAAGGATTGTTATGAATTGTTTTGATACCCAGTTCACTTAAGTGTTTATCATCCCCGATTCCAGAAAGTTGTAATATTTGTGGTGAACTGATTGCTCCTGCAGACAGAATAACTTCTTTATTTGCATGAATTATCTGATTAGATTGTCCTTTATTTTGAGAACATTCAACACCAATCGCCTTTGACCCTTCAAAAATTACTTTTCCCAGTTGTGTATTGGTAACAATGGTCAAATTTTTTCTAGATCTAATTTTTCTGTTTAAAAATGAACGGTATGAGCTTCTTCTGAAGCCTTTATGTGTTGTTTGTTGAAAATAGCCAACCCCTTCTTGCTTCTCTCCATTGCAATCTGAGTTGAAAGGAATCCCTACTTCTTCAGAGGCTTGGATAAAAAGGTCAGCTATTTCTCTTCGAAGTCGGAGATTAGAAACTTTAAGTTCTCCATCAATACCATGGAATTCATTTGCACCATTTTCTTGACACTCAAACTTTTTAAAATAAGGAAGAACATCTTTATATGACCAGCCTTTATTTCCCAGCTTCTCCCAGTTATCATAGTCATGTCTATCGCCTCGGATATAGAGAAGTCCGTTAAGGGCACTGGAGCCTCCAAGTACTTTTCCTCTTGGCCAATCAATCCTTCTGTTATTTAAACCTTTGTCCTTTTCAAGTTTATACATCCAATCAAATTTGGGATTATTCATGGTTTTGAAATACCCAACTGGGACATGAAGCCAGATGTTATTGTCTCTTCGACCAGCCTCAATCAATAGAACCTTGTTTTCTGGGTCTAGAGAGAGTCGGTTGGCGAGCAAGCATCCTGCTGAGCCTGCACCAATAACAATGTAATCGTATTCCTTAAGCATTTTTATATGTGGTATTTATTATCACTACCTATTAAATGTAGTTTTATTTTTTTAATAAAGATTAGACTGACTGGACTTCAATTATAGGTAAAACTTTAAAGCATCTAGTTATGAATAAAAAAATAGATTGACTTACGTTTTTTTTATAAATAGATTGAAACATATATATCAATTGATGTATACTGGTTGTTAGCTAAATGCATATTATATTGTGTGTTTAACTACTTATATATAAATTATTAGGAGATTTTATGTTTAAAAGTAAAGTTGGTTTATTGGCCGCTGCTGTCGTTGCGTTTAGTTCAAGCGCTATGGCTGATGGTCATATCCATTTAAAAATACAATCTGTATTAAACTCTACTGGTAGTGAAGTTGGCTATGTTAGAGATTTTGCAGAAGATGTTGCTGCATTGACTGATGGCAGAGTAACGATGGAAGTCCTCCCTGGAGGTTCTGTTGTACCTAACTCTGACCTTATTGATGCTGTAGACGCTGGTCTAATTGATGGCGGATTTGCATGGACTCACTACTGGTCTGGTAAGCACCCAGCAGCAATGCTGTTTGG
>ENA-ORDR01001312-ORDR01001312.1-marine-metagenome-genome-assembly--contig:-NODE-1312-length-11684-cov-10.902473_pt1 | contig 11684 bp, 10 predicted proteins | sample MGYA00240993_ERZ508538 | MGnify/ENA primary metagenome ERZ508538 (study PRJEB26207, sample SAMN05421999) | marine metagenome | isolation source: Monterey Bay, California, USA | place: USA:Monterey Bay...
AAAGATCATATAAATAAAGATATGGATTTAACATTAAAAGTCTGGAGACAGAAAAATAGAGAAGATAAAGGAGGTTTGGAAACCTATAAAGTTAAAGGAATTTCTGAACACGCTTCTTTTTTAGAAATGCTTGATGTAATGAATGAGCAATTGATAATGGAAGGGACAGAACCTGTTGCATTTGATCATGATTGCCGTGAGGGAATTTGTGGCACTTGTTCGCTTTATATTAATGGAGAGGCTCATGGTCCTGATAGAAAAGTAACTACTTGCCAGTTGCACATGCGTATGTTTAAAGATGGTGAAACTATTTATATTGAACCTTGGCGTTCGGCAGCTATGCCCGTGATTAAGGATTTAATAGTAGATAGATCTTCATTTGAAAGAATACAGCAATCTGGAGGTTTTGTTTCAGTAAATACTTCTGGAAATACCCAAGATGCAAATGCATTGCCAATTCCTAAAATGAATGCTGATTTGGCTTTTGATGCTGCTGCTTGTATTGGATGTGGCGCTTGTGTCGCAACCTGTAAAAATTCTTCAGCTATGCTATTTGTTGCTGCTAAAGTTTCACAATTTGCTTATTTGCCACAAGGACAAGTAGAAGCAAAACAAAGAGTATTGAATATGGTAGAGCAAATGGATAAAGAAGGATTTGGAAATTGTACTAATACAGGTGCTTGTGAGGTAGAATGTCCGAAAAGTATTTCTATTGAATACATTGCAAAAATGAACAGAGAGTTTTTATCTGCTTCTTGTTCGTCAGAGAGTTAAAAGAAACCTAATATTATATAAAAAAAGCAAGTTCATTTGAACTTGCTTTTTTATGTTTTTACTTTCTATAGTTTGCTTTCTTCTTTTTTCTATTTGCAAAGAATTCTTGTTTTTTTCTATTCTTTTCTTTCTCAAATTCTTTCTTTTCTTGAGCATTCATTGGCTTGTCAGTTTGAGGGAAAGGATGGTCTTTAATTGCATCAATTTTTTTACCAATTAGCTTTTCAATATCTCTAATATAAGCATTTTCTTCAGGTCCAGAAATTGAAATTGAAATTCCTTCTTTTCCTGCCCTTCCACATCTTCCTATTCTATGCACATAAGTTTCGGATTCATTAGGTATGTTGTAATTCAATACATGTCTTAACTCATTTATATCAATTCCTCTTGCAGCAATATCAGTTGCCACTAATACTCTCATCCCTCCATCTTTAAATGATTTTAAAGCGTTCTGCCTTTGGTTTTGAGATTTATCTCCATGTATTGCAGCAGCTTCAATATTCTTCTTTTTAAGATTTTTCACAATCTTATTCGCTCCATGTTTGGTTCTTGAAAAAACCAGAATTTGTTTTATTTCTTTATCCTTTAAAATATGAAATAGTAATTCTTTCTTACTTGTTTGATTTGTGAAATAAACATATTGTTGTATTGTTTCTGCTGTTGATGAAACTGGAGCAACTGATACATTTTTAGGGTTTTTCAAGATTGTTTTTGATAGCTCTAAAATATTTTTTGGCATAGTAGCTGAAAAGAAAAGAGATTGTCTTTTCTGAGGAAGCATTTTTATAATCTTTTTGATATCATGAATAAAACCCATATCCAACATTCTATCAGCTTCATCTAATACAAAATATTTCACATCTTTTAGCGTGATGTATCCTTGCCCGATAAGATCAAGCAATCTACCTGGAGTTGCAATTAAAACATCTACTCCCGCATCAAGTCTTTTTACTTGTTTCATTTGCTTTACCCCTCCATAAATAACCGTATTTTTAATAGAGTTATATTTTGAGTAATCAGTAAAATTCTCAGCAATTTGAATAGCAAGTTCTCTAGTAGGGGTAACAATAAGTGCCTTTACTTTTCTTTTTCCTTGGTTTTGAGATTCGTTTTCTAAATGATGTAAAATGGGTAATGAAAAAGCAGCAGTTTTACCTGTTCCTGTTTGAGCAGTACCTAGCACATCATTTCTATCTAAGATAAGCGGAATGGCCTTAGCCTGAATTGATGTCGGAGTTTCGTAATTTTGATCTTTCACTGCTTTTTGCAATGAGTTATGTAGTTTTAAATCTTCAAATGTCATATAGTAATATTGTTTTGCAAGTGTAAGTATATTACAAATGATAGCCTATTCATCTGTAGTTTATTGCAAATTATTATGTTTGCTGTATGAAAGAATCACTTTCGATATCCTTAATACAAGCTAATCTTCATTGGGAAGATGTGGATGCAAATTTAAATCATTTTGATAAACTGATTTCTGTTATTAAAGAAATTGATTTAATTTTACTTCCTGAGATGTTCAACACTTCTTTCTGCCCAAAATCTAATCATTTGTCTGAATCAATGAATGGGAAATCTGTTAGTTGGATGAAGGAAATATCAAAGAAAAAAAAATGCGTTATTGCTGGCTCATTAATGATAAATGAGGAGGGTAAAGTTTATAATCGCCTAGTTTGGATTAGTAAGGATGGGCAGATTTCTACTTATGATAAAAGACATTTATTTTCATTAATAGAGGAGGAAAGACATATTTCAAAAGGAGATAAGCGTTTAATTGTAGAGCTAGAAGGTTGGAAAATTTGCCCTCTTATTTGTTATGATTTGCGTTTTCCAGTTTTTAGCAGAAATAATGGAGATTATGATTTGTTAATCTATTTGGCAAATTGGCCAATAAAAAGAATTGATGCTTGGGATACGCTTTTAAAAGCACGTTCCATAGAAAATCAGTGTTTTACTATTGGAGTGAACAGAGTCGGTGAGGATGGAAATGGAATACCATTTAATGGATATACAAAAGTTTTTGATGCTTTTGGGAAGGAACTACTTTCAGCTAAAGAAAATATGGAAGAAGTTCTGCAAATTGAAATTAGTTTAGATGATTTAAAATTGAAAAGAAGGCAAATGAATTTCCTGCAAGATAGAGATAATTTTACTCTACAATAAGCCACTCTAATTCCAAATCCCAATTCGAACGAATAGTTATTTCTGATGGGTAATTTTGCGCTTTCTCTGCCTGCACTTTGTTTGTCCAACTTCCAGTTGTCCACTTCCTATCTTTATTTAAATCACTAATATATTTCAGTTGATATTTCCCTGCAATAAGTTCATCTAAAATATATGGTGGATTAGTAAATGAGAATTCTTTAACTACTTTTTTATTTTGCAAAAGTTGGAAAATACAAGGTGTAGTAGTGCTACTTATAATTTCAAGTTTTCCATAAGAAATTTCTTCTTTTGTAAGTGTGTCAATTAATAAACTATCAGAAGAAAGGCTATCAGTTTTTATTCCAGTTGTATCAGAATTTGCACTATCAATTTCTATTATAGGATTGAATGAAAATAGGCAAAAAAAGCTATCAGTTTCTGCATTTATGCAACTATCTAAATATGCAATACTTTCATCTTCATTATAGATAAAATCAAATTCAGTAAGTGCTACAACTTTGTAGTTTTTAGCGTTTAAGTTAGGGAAATGAAAGTTACCTTCTTTATCAGTTTTTGCAATGTAATTGGGATTTTCTTTAAAGATAACAGAGTCATTTTTATTTTCTTCAAAAAGCATAATCCAAGCATTTTCTATTTGCTCTAAAGTATAAGCATCTTGCAATTTCCCACTTAAAGTTAGCGTGTCTAAAACATCAGAAGTTGAGAAAATATAGTTAAGCGTGTCAAGTATGTTACCTTCATTTAAATCTTTAATACAAGAGTTTAACGCCAGATTGTATGTTGCGTTTTCTGCAAGTGTATCTTCAATAGTTAAGAATAGCTCAGTTCCTTTTATTTTCTTTTGAATTCGTTTATTAATTGGGGGTGAAATGTAAAAATTGTCTTCCCAATTATTTAGTACAATAAACTCGTCAAAGTCAAATGAAACAATTTTTTTATGAATATGCTGCAAATTCTCTGTACTGTTTGTTTTTTGCAATTTAGGTGCATTAATATCTTTTTCGCCACCAGTAGGAGCAACTATATTAGCACAGGAAGTAAGACACAAAACAATAAATATTTGAAACAATTTTTTCATTAAGGCAAATAAACAAATAAATTTCCACAACTTCTCACTAGTCACTTTTAACTCCTAACTTTATTTTATGCTACAGCAATAGTTGCGATACTTACTTTCACTCCTTCAACTTCTTGTAGTTTTTGTGCGCAAGCCTCCAATGTTGAGCCAGTTGTTATTACATCATCAACAAGTAAAATATGTTTTCCCTTTAGTTTTTTACTACTCCTTAAATCAAAAGAGTTCATCATGTTTTCCCATCTGCTAAATCGTTTTTTCCTTGTTTGAGAATCGGTATTTTCTATTCTTATTAATGACTGTTTATTCACTTTAATGTCCAGAATTTCTTTTATTCCTTTGGCAATAAAATCAGACTGATTGTAACCTCTTAGTTTTTGTTTTTTAGAATGAAGGGGAACAGGTATTACAATGTCAATATTGTTAAAGCAATCAGATTCATTTATTGCGTAAGCTAATTGTTTCCCAAGGAAAATGCCAACATTTTTTCCTTCTTCATATTTCAATTGGTGTATCAATTTCTGAGCATTTCCATCTTTATTAAAATCAAAAAGTGCAGCCGCATTTTCTAGTTGTATTCTACCCCAAAACCTTTCGCTTACATCATTTCTACTATTTATAAAACAATCAGTTTTTGGCGTTTGATGCAAGCAAGATATACAAATACATTCTTCATGTTTAAGCAAGTTGCTTGCACAAATAATACATAATGATGGATAAAATAACGCTAGAAAATCTTTTGCAAACACCTTGCAATGTACAGAATATTAATCCAATAAAAACCCCGCCTATTTGGTGGGTTTAAAATTCTATATTTTAGAAGTGTTTAACCACATTTGCTATAACCGCAACTCACACATTTTAAACAACCTTCTTCATAAACCAATCCCTCATCACCACATTCTCCACAAGTATGATCGCTTACTTTTGTTCCGTTAGCTATAAATGTTTTTAATGCTCTTACAACTCCACTTTTCCAAGTGTTGATGTTCTCATCATAAAGGTTCATTTTTCCAATCAAATCAACAACATAGTGTAATGGCATTCCATGTCTTAAAACTCCTGAAATTAATTTTGCATAGTTCCAGAATTCTTTGTCAAAAGAACGAGATAAACCTCCCATAGTTACTTTGTACCCTTCTTTATCTTCATATTGGAAGTCATATTGAGATGATCCATCTTCTCTTTTATTTTTGATAATCCAACCGTATTCCACAGCCGCAGGCATATTAAATACATCCTCTGTTTTCCCTGTAAATATTTCATAAGGTCTTCCGTTTAATAACCCAACAACTGCAATCCATTTTTCTTTATTATTTTGGAAACGCACTACTTTTGCATCTAATCTTTTCGGTCTTGATGGCGCTTTAGTCTCTCTAAATTCAGAGTTTTCTAAAACAGCATCTTTCTTTTCATCAGCAGAAACCAATACACCAGCTCTTGACCCATCTCTATAAACTGTAATTCCTTTTGTTCCTTGCTTCCAAGATTCTAAGTAAATATTACTTACCTCATCAAGAGAAACATCATTAGGCAAATTGATTGTTGAGCTGATTGAATGTGTAACGTATTTCTGAACTGCTGCTTGCATTTCAACTCTTTTATTCCAATTAATTTCTGGAGCAGTACTTCCTGCATAAGGGCTTTTTGAAATGTCAGTTTCACCTGTTACTTCCATCCATGTTTTTAAGTTATGGTGGTAAACATTAAATTCTTGCCACTTATCTCCTGAGTCATCAATAAAGTCAACTTTTGCATCTCTATCTTGCTCATTTAATTTCCTTCTTCTTTTGTAATGAGTCATAAATACTGGCTCAATTCCTGAAGAAGTTTGAGCTAGCATACTTAATGTTCCTGTTGGAGCAACAGTACTAATTGATATATTTCTTCTTCCAAACTTCATCATTCTCTCATAAACATCAGGAAGCTCTTTTTCTAGCATTTGAACAAATTCTGATGTTTTTTCAATTTTAGAATCAAATCCAACAAAACTACCTCTTGAAAGCGACATATCTATTGAACTATCAAATTCAGCTCTACATTTTTCTTTCATCATTGATTCAACCATTGCTATAGCCTCATCAGAATCAATTGCCATCCCAAGTGCTGCAACCATATCAGCTAGGGCAGTAAATCCAAGCCCTGTTCTTCTTCCTTCTTTCCCGGTTTTTAATAACAGCTCCCAAGTTTCCTTCTCCACCATTTTGATGTTCTCGGGCTCATCATCAGCATCAACTTTATTTAAGATTCTTCCAATTGCTTCAGTCTCTAAGTCAACTAAATCATCCATTAATCTTTGTCCTTCATATGTAGCTTTGTAGAAATCTTCCATTCTGAATGAAGCATCTTTTGTAAATGGGTTATCAACAAAATTGTAAAGGTTTAAAGCAATTAATCTACAACTATCTCCTCCTTGCATTGCAATTTCAGAACAAGGGTTAGTTGATGTGTTTTTATATCCAGGATAAACAGAAGAAGTTGAATACCAATGTTGACGATCCCAGAAAATTAAACCTGGTTCAGCAGTATTATGTGCACATTGAATAATTGTATCCCAAAGTTCTTTTGCATTTACAGTTTTTGTAAATTTAGGATTGTCAGATTCAATTGGCCACTTATGAGTGTATTCAGCATTTGCCTCAACAGCATGCATAAATTCATCAGAAAGTCTGATAGAAATATTTGCACCTGTAACTTTTTGCAAATCTTGTTTTATAGTAATAAAATCCTCAACATCAGGATGTGCAATATCCATAGAAAGCATAAGAGCTCCTCTTCTTCCGTTTTGAGCAACTTCTCTTGTAGTATGCGAGAATCTATTCATAAATGAAACAGCTCCAGAAGTACTTCCTGCTGCATTAGAAACACTTGACCCTGCTGGTCTTAAATTTGAAATATCAACTCCAACTCCACATCTCCTTTTAAATAATTGTGCTAATTGTTGGTCAGTGTAAAATACTCCACCATAAGAATCATGTAATTCAGGAACAACAATACAATTAGATAAAGAAGCTAATTTATAATGATTACCAAGTGAGCTCATTACACTTCCTTGTGGAATGATGTAGCCAAACTCTTTAAACAAGTTGTAAACTTTTGCTTCCGTTAAATCTTCTCTTTCTTGCCCGTATTTTGACAAGAATTTTGCACTTCCGTTTAGATTGTATTTTAATTTATAATCTGCTTCAATTCTCCCAAATTCCTTTGCCATTCTTTTATGCATATCATCTGGATTCTTCTCTACAAATTCTCCATCATAATCTTTCATGGCATACTTATTCATCCAAGTAGTCCCCGCTAATTCATCACCATTAAAATAGGCAACTGCAGATTCTAATACTTCTTCATAAGTATATGTTTTTTGTTTTTTAGCTTTTGTCAAAACTTCTTTTTGTTTTTTTGATATTGTTGTCATTTGGCTTCCTCTTTTAAGCAGTTAATTATCCTTATTTTTTTTCTGATTACAAGTTTAGAAATAAAGTGAACTGTACAACCACATTGAACTTGTGGTTCTCAACAGATTTTTCAACAAAAAGTTAATAAGTAACTTAAGTGATTGAGAACTAATTAAATGAATTTAATATCAAAATTTCACTGAAATAGTTCTTAAGATGTAGCTTATTTTTTTGAAGAATAAAAAAAAGAAACTTTTACCTTTTACGCAAACACTTCACTTAGAATACTTTCAAATAATAGTCTTCCATCTTGGTTGTTTAATTCTCCATCAGCAGCTCTTTCAGGGTGAGGCATCATTCCAAAAACATTTCTGTCTTTATTGCAAACCCCTGCAATATTCATTAATGATCCATTAGGGTTTGCTTCCTCAGTAATATTCCCGTCTATATCAGAATATTTGAATAAAATTTGATCATTTTCCGCTAGTGATTTTAAAGTTTCTTCATCAGCAAAATACCTTCCTTCACCATGTGCAATAGGAATTTTAACTGCTTTTTCAGCATACTGATTGGTAACTAAAGTATTATTAGTTGAAGCCTTTAAATAAGTGTTTTTACAGATAAATTTGTGAGAAGTATTGTGTAATAAAGCTCCAGGCAATAATCCACTTTCAGTAAGAATTTGAAATCCATTGCAAATCCCCATTACATAGCCTCCAGAATTAGCAAAGCCAATCACCTCCTTCATAATTGGTGAAAATTTAGCAATTGCTCCTGACCTTAAATAATCACCATAAGAAAATCCGCCAGGTAAAATGATAAAATCAACCTCCTGCAAATCAGTATCTTTATGCCAAAGTTCAACAACTTCTTGCCCCATTATTTTTTCAATAACATAAACCATGTCTTTGTCACAATTAGAGCCAGGAAAAACAACTACACCAAATTTCATATTCTTATTTTTTTAATGTTGCAAATTTACACATTATAAGCAATCAAGTACTTATAATAGAAAGAAGAAATCACTAACATTACAAATAAAATGTTAGCAATTTTTCTACTCTTAGAATACACAAAGTAATTTCCAATAATTACAGCTAAAGGAGTAAGAGTAAAGTAAAAATAATCATCACCAGAATACAGTGCAATAATAATGCTAATTACAAAATACCAAAAAATTGATAAGAATGATTTTCTTGATTTAATACTCTTTTTATAAAGCCATCTGAAAAGCTCAATAATTGAAATAAAACCAATTAAAGATAACACACATAGCCAAATATTTAACGGACTAGGATTCCAAATTAATTCTGGAGTTTTAATAAGTTCAAATTGAGTAAATTCAGGAATAATAAATGCTGTGTTGTTTAAAAATGTATATACAAAATAGAAAATATAAGGTGTTATCAGCCCTAGTAAGATCACGAAAATTGTACGCCAATTATTGTTAGTGTAATTAATGCCGCTTACTAAAAATAAAAGTGAAAAATAAATAGTATTGGGGAATGAAACTGAAACAATGGAAAGTAATAATGCAGCATTAAAAAATTCTGAAAAAGGATAATCTTTTTGGTAACTTTCTAATATAAAGTTAAGGAAGAAAAGTAAAATAAAAGAGGACCCCCATTCATTTACACTATTGAAAAAACTACTTCCAATTAGAATAAAAACAAAGCCAATTACTAAATTATCTTTTTTAATAATGTTCTTTTCGTAAATCAAATTGTTTAATCCTAACCCTTGAAAAAATGGAAGAGTTAAACCCAAAAAAAATACTAAATAAGAAGGAGTATTACTATTTATAAAAATGGTATTAAAATCATAATTTATCAGGGGAATGCTGATGAAAACAACACAAAAAACCACAAAAAATAAAATTATTGTGGGTTTCGGATTTATAAGATGTTTTAAAAACATTGTACTTGATAAAAATTATTTAAATTTGCAGCTGTAAATTAAAACAAAAATTATGAATAAGATTTGGTATGCAATTGGAGATTCTTTTGATTACTTATTTGCTATGGCTGATGGGATTGGAAATACAATAAACTATATCTATATTGGAGTTATATTTGCTTTTCTTGTAGTATGGGTTAGCAAAATGCTAAAGCATAGAAAAGATAATGAAGAGCACGCTCCTTTATAAATCGAACCCTATATCTTTACGATAATATTTTCCTTTAAAGGAAATTTTCTCAGCACTTGCAAATGATTTTGTAAGTGCCTCTTCTATATTTTCTCCAAAAGAAGTTAAAGCAATTACTCTTCCTCCGCTAGTTCTTAATTGTTCGTTTTCATTTTTTGTTCCTGCATGAAATACGATACTTTCTTTAATATCTTCTGTCCCACTTATTGCTTTCCCTTTTTCATAAGCTTCAGGATAACCTCCTGAAACTAACATTACTGTTGTAGCGGCTTGTTCGTTAATATTTAAATCTTTTTCACTAAAAGTTCCATCATCAATTCCTTTTAAAAGATTTAAAAGATCTGATTTAATTCTAGGTATCACAACTTCAGTTTCAGGGTCTCCCATTCTTACATTATATTCAATGACTTTCGGCTGACCTTTCACATTTATGAGTCCAATAAAAATAAATCCTTTATAAGTAATTCCATCTTTTTTTAGTCCTTCAACAGTTGGTTTTACTATTTCCCTTTCCACTTTTTCAATGTAAAATCTATCAGCAAATGGAACTGGTGATATTGCTCCCATTCCTCCAGTATTTAGTCCTGTATCTCCCTCCCCAATTCTTTTATAATCTTTTGCTGACGGAAGAATTTTGTAAGAATCTCCATCAGTTAAAACAAATACTGAAAGTTCTATTCCACTTAAAAACTCTTCTATTACTACTTTTGAAGATGCTTTTCCGAATTTTGCATCAGCAACCATAGCTTTTAGTTCGTCTTTTGATTCTTGTAAGTCGTCTAAGATTAAAACTCCTTTACCAGCTGCCAATCCATCTGCTTTTAAAACATAAGGAGCGTCTAAGCTTTCTAAAAAAGCATAACCTTCTTCTAAATTGTCTTTTGTAAAAGCTTGGTATTTTGCAGTTGGAATTTCATGGCGAATCATAAATTCTTTTGCAAATTCTTTGCTACCTTCAAGTCTTGCTCCTTCTTTTGATGGGCCAATTAATGATATATTTTTTAATTTTTCCTCTTCTTGGAAAAAGTCATAAATACCATTTACTAATGGATCTTCAGGTCCAACTAAAACTAAGTCAACTTTTTCAGAAATCACAAATTCTTTGATACTTTCAAAATCATTTACACCAATATCAATATTGGTGCCAACTTGTGCTGTTCCTGCATTTCCAGGAGCAATAAATAATTTATTACAACTACTGCTTTTTGCAATTTTCCATGCAAAAGCATGCTCTCTTCCTCCGCTTCCTAAAATTAATACATTCATAAATTAACTATCCATAGCATTTAAAATTTCCTCAGTTAGTTCCATATTATGGAACACTTGCTGTACATCATCATTTTCTTCTAGTAAATCCAATAATTTCAGAACTTTCTCTGCTTGTTCTGCACTTATAGTCTTAAAATTATTTGGGATTCTTTGTAACTCAGAATTCTTGATTTCAACTCCTAATTCTTCAAGTTTAACTTGCAGATTATTAAAATCAGGGAAATTGCAATAAACAGTTATTGCCTCATCATCAATCTCTAATTCTTCAAGCCCTCCATCAATTAACTCCATCTCTAGCTCCTCAGGATCAATAGTTAAATTTTCAGGATCAATAGTAAAAACTCCTTTCCTGTCAAAGATAAACTCTAAGGAGCCATTCGTCCCCATTGCGCCATCACATTTACTGAAATACGAACGAACATCAGCAACAGTACGATTGTTATTGTTAGATGCACAATCTACAAAAACTGCAATCCCATGAATTGCATAACCTTCCAAACTCATTTCTTCATAGTTTGCAGTATCCTTATCACTTGCTTTTTTGATAGCACGCATTACATTATCCTTTGGCATATTAGCTGCCTTGGCATTCTGCATGACTTGTCTTAATCTTGAATTTGTATCAGGGTCAGGACCACTTTCTTTCACAGCCATTACAATATCCTTACCAATTCTAGTAAAAGTTTTAGCCATTGCTGACCATCTTTTCATTTTTCTTGCTTTTCTAAATTCAAATGCTCTTCCCATAATTTATTATTTAGTCATCTAATTTTAATACTGCCATAAATGCATTTTGTGGAATTTCAACATTACCAACCTGTCTCATTCTTTTCTTCCCTTTTTTCTGTTTTTCTAA
>ENA-ORDR01001315-ORDR01001315.1-marine-metagenome-genome-assembly--contig:-NODE-1315-length-11677-cov-2.802586_pt1 | contig 11677 bp, 10 predicted proteins | sample MGYA00240993_ERZ508538 | MGnify/ENA primary metagenome ERZ508538 (study PRJEB26207, sample SAMN05421999) | marine metagenome | isolation source: Monterey Bay, California, USA | place: USA:Monterey Bay...
TGCTTAAATTTCATCAAAACCAGAAGATTGCTGAAGATGTCATAAAACATCTGGAAACTTCCAACAACTGTTGATGAAGAAACACCATCTGCTTCCGTCCCACTTCCTTCCGTTGAAACATTTGCCGTGGAAGAAGAATCACCAAAGAATGAAATCGAAGCAGATCTTGCAACTCAAGATGCATTTTCTGGAGCTTTCGGAACACAACTTATTCCCGAAGTGGAAGAAGTAATCCAGCAACCTGTTGTTGAAGAAGTGATTGTAGAGGAACCTGCTCTCGAAGAACCAGAAGAAGAATGGGTAAGTGATGCTGAACGATTTATTGCAGCAGATGTCGATGAATCTGGAGCATTGTCTGTAGAAGAACTAGCTGTCGCTGCAAATCTTCCTCTTGAAGAAGCAGAAGAACTTCACAAAGCTGCTGATACTGACGGTGACGGAGAAGTCACTCTGAGTGAATTTGTTTCATCCGGTGCTGCTGAATCGATGTCAAGTCTTCCAAGACCAGTTGCTCCTGTGCGTCGCCCAATTCAGAATCAACAACAATCTGCTCCCTCTCCTGGTATTCAAGCACCTCAAGCAGGATGGCAACAGCAACCTCAACAACCACAGCCTGTACAGCAACAGCCTATACAGCAACAGCCTATACAGCAACAGCCTATACAGCAACAGCCTATACAGCAACAGCCTATGCAGCAACAGCCAGGAATGAATATTCAGCCAACAATACGCTCAGGTATCCATTGTAGAGGATGTGGTATTGGTCTCGATCCATATTGGCGATTTTGCCCAATATGTGGGAATATGAATGCAAGTGCACATCGCTAATCGTTACTTGGGAGGAATACTCCAGACTCTGTGATGCATGTGTCGTCTAACCAGACGGATGGTTCTGCTAAAACTCCTGAAATGTGTATTCCAACGTTCGAGGTTCCACCCAATCGAGAGTTATCTCCGATTGAGAAGTAACAACTACCAAGACGCTTCTCATCTTCTAAGACATTTCCAACAAGTCTGGCATTTGGATTCATTCCAAATCCAAATTCAGCAACTGTCCAGACATTTTCACGATCTTTCGATTTTAGTTTCTTGGCGACTTCTCCAAAGGATTGGCGAATATTTGCAGCTAGACTTCCGCCCTTAACGTCAATGACAGTTCCATTTTCAATAACAAATTCAATCGGCTCATCAATAAGCGTTGAATCCCAGGATCCATCAATTACGATGGTCCCATTCATCGAGCCTTCTTTTGGAAGAACAAACACTTTACCCGCTGGCAAATTCATCAGCATCCTTGGACGATTACAGATTCCATTGTCATCGAGTTTCCAATCTCTCCAACTTACCTCAAATGTAACATCAGTGCCTGCTTCGGATTTGACGTTTATGATTCTTCGACGTCTAAGTAGTGTGCCTATGTTGGAGATTCTCCGTTTAACATCTTGGAAATTAGCAGTCATACCTCCTTCGGTATAGAGTTCAACATTCATTCCCGGCATTGTAGCAACTCTTGCACCATCTCTGACAGCTTGTCGTACTGCACGGGTATGCGTAAGTGAATACTTTGTTGGAGCGATAACAACCTGCTGTTGTCGCATGAGAGACGCAACTGGACTGGGGGGTTCTTCGCCATGATGTCTTGATTTGGGCATTACAATGAGCAAGACCCTATCTGAACGTTGTTGCGTTGCTTCATGCAATGATTGTCCAATCTCAGCGGTGGTTGGATCGCAGACAATCAGGACGTTCTCTCCTCGCCGGATATCCATCGAGGTTTGAACAACTCTGTCAGAAATAGCCTTCAGTTTTTCTTCCTCACTCATCTCCTCAGTAATGGTGTTAACATCCTGATTTGGCTCGTGATGTTCTTCATTGAGAAGCGCATCGATATCTTCATCGACATCGGTTTTGGATGATTCCTCATCCTTAACTTTCCCGTCGGATGGAAGCACCATGTATTCCCATATACTCATCCATATTGAATGTGTGGCTTTGAAAGGCCAAACATTACCATACGAGTCTTGATGAAGAAGTGATGCTGTGGATGAACATGAGCGAAAAGGACGCATTTCTCGAGAGAATCAAAGACATCCATCGGATAGGTAGCATCCAAGGTCATTTGGGTTGGGATCAGGAAACACTGATGCCAGAAAAAGGAGCCAAATCTAGGGGTGAGATTCTTGCTTGGTTAGCCGCACTCGCCCATGAAAGAGTCATCGATCCAGAAATGGGTGAACTCTTGGGCAGAGTCGAGGCTCAGAACAATTTAGATGAAGCAGAAAAGGCGAATACCCGTGAATTTCGTAAACGATACGACAAGGCGACAAAACTCTCATCAGATTTCGTATCAACATTTGCTAAAGCGAGAAGTGAGGCTCTTGTGGCTTGGCAAAATGCCCGTTCAAACTCAGACTTTTCTGCATTCCTACCACATCTCGAGAAGCTCGTTACATTAACTCGTGAAAAGATTGAGGCGTATGGATATCAAGGAACGCCATATGATGCTCTTCTTGATGAGTATGAATCAGGAATGACTGTTGAAGATTATGACCCTCTCTTTGAGGGACTTAAGCAACGCCTTGTGCCTCTTCTTCATCGAATAATGGAGGCAAAAAAGACGAATCCAGATCCAACCTTGCCAGAAGGCATGGTGTTTGCTGTAGATGCTCAAGAACAATTCTGCATCAAGGTAAGCGAGCGAATGGGCTTTGACTTTACTGCAGGACGCATGGATGCATCAACACATCCCTTTTCAGCAGGAATTTGGCCAGGAGATACTCGATTCACAACACGCTACGATGAACTCGATCCGTTCTCTTGTCTCTATGCTGTTATGCATGAGACTGGTCACGCACTGTATGAGCAAGGTCTTGATGAAGATCATCAATATACGCCGAGAGGTGATGCAGTCTCTCTTGGTGTTCATGAATCTCAGTCAAGGTTATGGGAGAATCAAATTGGTAGAACTCCTGAATTTTGGAATGTAGCCATGCCATGGTTTAGAGAAGCCTTCCCAGACGCGCCCTCTTGGGACTCTTCTACTTTGAACAGAATAGCCAATTGCGTAGAACCGGGTTTTATACGCGTTGAGGCTGATGAGGTAACGTACAACCTCCATGTTATGTTACGCTACGAAATCGAAAAGAAAATCTTCAATGAGAATTTCCCGCTCGACCAATTACCAGAATTATGGAATTCTATGATTTCTGAGTGGTTTGGCATTACGGTTCCAAACGATACCCTTGGCTGTTTACAGGACATTCATTGGTCAATGGCCGCATTTGGATACTTCCCGACATATACACTTGGGAATTTGTATGCTGCTCAATTGCTTGAAGCAATGAGTTCAGATTTGGGTTCAATTAGTGATCAAATTTCTTCGGGAGATTGGTCCGAAATGCTTGAGTGGCTAAGGACTAAAATTCACAAAAGAGGAAGTGCGTTACTTCCAGCCGACCTCATCGAAGAAGCTACAGGCACCCCTCCTTCATCAGAGGCGTTTCTTCGATATGTTGAAGAGAAATACGGCGAGATTTACTCTCTCTGATTATTCTTCTTGATCGTTAGCAGACGATGTACCAACAAGTCTGTTGATGCGCTCTGTTAATTCATTGATTGCATCACCAAGATCGTTGCTTCGATCATCTTCATGGTCAGTACCAAATGTTGTTCCAAGCAATACTACCATTGCTCCAGACAACATCATCACAGCAGGCCAATAGACGTCTTCTGCCACCATGTCATTGGTGGCTTGCATTCCACCCCAAATTGCACCTGCAATAAATACAATTAATCCAATCATTATCTGTTGATATCCTTTTCCAAGTTGTTCTTCCATGCCACTCATAACACTCATGCTAAAATAGTTCATTGACTAATTAAGGGTATTCTATAAAACACCCCGAATAATATCAATTCCAAGGGGTCATCAGGAGGGGCGAACCAGTTTGTCCTTCATTCACAAGAATTTTTCCTTTAGGTCCAGTGGCCTCAGTTCTTTCAAACACAGGAGTTCCTCCCACAACGGTGAGGACAGGCCAACCAACCAGTTTGAGTCCACTGAATGGGCTCCATCCGACTCTAGACCAAGCGTTTTGATCTTCAACCATGATCTCCTTGGTCATGTCGACAAGAGTAATATCTCCATCATAGCCTTGTTCCAGTTTACCTTTTCCAATCATTCCGTAGCATTCTGCAACATTCAAAGACATCCACTTTACCACTTGTTCAATTGTGCATGCACCTTTTGAGGCATGTGTTAGCATGACAGGGAGTGACGTATCAACGCCTGGCATTCCACTTGGTGCCTTTGGGAAACCTTTCGCTTTAGTTTCAAGTGTATGTGGTGCGTGATCGGTTGCAATACAGGTGATTGTTCCATCATGAAGTCTCTTCCATAACGTATCTTTGTCCACCTGATATCTGATTGGAGGATTCATTTTCAACCGTGTCCCACGTTCAGCAACATCACGTTCGTCAAAGGTGAGGTGTTGAGGCAATGCTTCGGTTGTAATGTGTGCTTCTCCGTCAGTTCCAGTGAGTGATGTCAATCCATGCAACCAATCTGCTTCTATACCAGATGTGAGGTGAAGAATATGCAATCGATGACCACTCGCCTGAGCGTATCCAACCGCTCTCTTGGTGGCGATAAGAGCAGTCTCATCGTCTCTCCATTCTGCATGTGCTTCCATATCTGTGCGCCCATCGATCATCTTCTTTCGTTCATTCATTCGATCCTCGTCTTCAGCATGAACTGCAATCAGCCCAGCAGTGTTATCGAAAATGGTCTTGAGAGCATTTGATTCATTGACTAATAAATCTCCAGTCGAAGAGCCCATGAAGATTTTAATTCCACAAATTCCTGGTATTGCAATCGGAGCTTCTGGCGTACCTACTGCTTTTTGCAACTCTTCAACATTCGTCTCAGTGGCTCCAATAAAGAATCCATAATTCGTTACGCATCGATTCGATGCGGTTTCCAATTTGTTATGCATTGATTCAAGAGTTGTTTGACTAGGAACATTGTTTGGCATATCAAGGAAAGAGGTGATTCCCCCGCTGGCTGCCGCACAAGAGCCGCTGTGCAAATCCTCTTTTTCAGGCTGACCAGGGTCTCTGAAGTGTACTTGAGGATCGATAAGTCCAGGCAGAAGATGTAAACCAGATGCATCGATGATTTGCGTGTTTGAATCATGCGGTTGCAAACCTCCTCCAGGTTGAATGGCCGTAATTATTCCATCAACAATTAACAAATCGCCAATCACTGTAGTCTCTGGTAGAATCATTGTTGCATTACGGATGAGCATACTCATAGCAGTCACTAATACGTCCCTAGGGCATTAAGTCAATGAATGCTCTTATCGTCGTCGAGCACTTTTTGGTCTGAAAGCATGACAGATTTCGTCGTTCATGTCGATGTATGGGCCTTGGATAAGGTCGACACAATAGGGGACTGCTTTCCAAATCTCATCGATTGTTTCACGAATAGCCTTTGGCCGCCCTGGGAGATTAAAAATGAGACAAGAGCCTCGAATCCCAGCAGTTTGACGAGATAGGATTGCAGTCGGTGTGTAGGCTAATGAAATTGATCTCATTTGTTCACCAAATCCAGGCATCATACGCTCACAGACATTTTCTGTCGCCTCAGGAGTAACATCTCGAAGAGCCGGGCCAGTCCCGCCAGTTGTGACAACAACATGACAGCCTGTGATATCTACAAGTTCAATCAAAGCCTCTTCGATCGTGTCTTGCTGATCAGGGATGCATCTGTAATGAACTTCAACTGGGGAGGCGATTGCTTCTCTCAAAAAGCCGAGAATCGCAGGCCCGCCTTCATCTTGATACTCTTTGGAATAAGCACGATCAGAAGCCACGACTATTCCGATTTTTGCACGTTCTCCAACGTGTCCGTTGGTGCCTTGAAGCGATGTAGTTGAATCCATGTCATCCAACCTAGTTTGATCCATACTTTTCCTTGATATCATTGTGGAAGTTGTCCAGCAATGTGTCTTCAAACAATTCAGTTTGTCGTCGATTCTTTGTCGAGCGGATGTGGAGAATTGCTGCTAGGATGAATACGATGATGATGATTGGAATGACCGCTTCAAGTTTGTACTTGTGCATGATTCTAACAATGCCTTCTGCGGTGTATGCCCACGTAATTGATGCGATAAAGCCACCAACCATTGTAGCTATGAGCACACGCATGAACTTCATTCTTGAAAGCAAGCCAAGCATAGCCCCTACAAGAACTCCAGACGCCATGAACGGAATCCATACAAAGACAATCAATCCCCAGAAGCCCCATTTGTTAATCATTTCACGCTTTTCGTTAGCAGTGTATTCTACAGTAGAGAGAATATCTCCAAGCAATTTTGTCTGGAGCATACGCCCTCCAAAACCATCTTGTCGTGCAACGGCGGCTATACGCTCGTCCTTGTCGCCTTTGGTTTCAACTCGACCTGCTCCAGAGCGATCGGCTAAGGTGGAGACTTGGTTTCTTGCCTTAACAATCAATTCTTGAGACGTGAGTAAATCTCTGTTTCTATCAGAAATGTAGGTACGGAGTTCATCTTCGACTTCAGATGCAAGTCGTTTGTAACGGAAATATGCAAATCGTGTTGTTGGTTTGAATATAATCGATACAAAGACGATGCGGTCATCGCTTGTAATTACAGCATTTTCCAGTTTCAAGGTATTATCGCGAACGAAGAACAAATCCAATGAATCTCGAACTTCATCCTCAATTCTTGAGAGTGAATGCAATTCTTCAAAGAACGAGGTATAGTTTTCTGGGGCATCATCATCATCTCGGTCACCTACGCCTATCCCAACACCAGAGTCGAAATCGATTGCTTGATTGGAACCAATTGATCGTACTGTGAGTTGAACTGGTTTGAATACGTGGAAGAGTGCAAATTCGTCAAGAACTTCTCTAAGGATTTCATCACGAATTGTTTTACTATCGCTGAGTGTATTTTCCGTATTTTTGTACGGAACCATGATGTCGATCGATAAATCTCGTGGTTCAACCTTTGCCAATTCATGATCGATAGAAATTCCTAATCGCCGCTCACATTTTGAAATGATATCATCAACAAGCCGAATAATGTGATTTCGTGATAGAATATCGTCGGCTTCTTGGTGGTAAACCTTGTACATGATTGGATAAGCAATCAAGAGTGAAAAGATGGATAATGATAGGGAATTGAAAGCCATCCACCATGCTGGGATTCCCGCGGCACCACCCGCAAGCATAGCGGTTTCACGACCGCCACCTAATTCAGCGACTAGGAGGATGTAGCCCCAGTTTCCTAACTCCTGTACAGACCAGCATGAACGTGGTCCGGAGTCAGTGATACGGACTTCACGTACAGTTTCATCTCCTCCAAACGGAAGGAAGGCAAATCCTTTTGTTGTAATCTCAAGTTCAAAGTCCACCGACTTCTGCAATTCTTCCATAGTTGGTGGGATTGTATTATTTTCAGCACTTTCCTTTGTGTCATACATCTCGATGGATAGCGAGACCACATAATTCCCCTCTTCCAGTTCACTGTAGTCAGCCTTTGCATGAACTCGATTGTTTTCATCTTCCAATACCCGTGTGGTTTCACTCGAATTCGATGAACTTGAAGTTCCTTCTTCAACGATGTTGTATGTCAATATCGCATAGCCAGCAGGTAAATTGTACACATTTAGTGAAAAGACTTCGGCATCTTCGTTAGGGAAGATGTGAATCCATGGTTCATCATCAATTTCGTTGCATGGTTCTTCGCCTATGTCGAGGAATGTTTTCGAAGCGCCGTGATCCATTGCCGTGGATTGTCCAAGCATACCTGATGACATGGATAGAATAAGTGCACCGTAGATGATTCCATACATGACGCCAACGAAGAGGACGGGATTTTCTTTCTTTGCAAACATACTGCGCTTGTCGCCATCAGTACGTCTGCGACGTATTTCATTGAGTTCCTTGAGTAATGAATCACTCTTGGATTCGGGTTCGGGCGCCTCTTTGGGCATTTCCTCTCCGATACTCGCCTCTCCCATGTGATGTGCACATATGTTACCACAAATGAACCCATTGATGAAAATGGGTGAAAGGTGGGTTGGGCCGGACTTGAACCGGCGACCTCGGCATCTTCAGTGCCGCGCTCTCCCAACTAAGCTACCAACCCTTTCGTGTCGCCCACGTGGCGTGGGATTTCAAGTCTTCGTTGTTCACTCTTGGCCAGACAAGATGCTTGCCTGCATTTCAAAGAGGGAAGCGAAGCCGATTTCTGCACAATCAAGGAGTGCTTCGAGTTCTTCACGCTGATATGTTGCTTCTTCGCCAGTACCCTGAACTTCAACGAATGAACCGTTGCTGATTTTGACAACGTTCATGTCAACATCTGCATTAGAATCGAGAATGTAATCAAGATCGAGATAGGTCTTTCCGTCGATAAGTCCGACTGAAATTGCAGCAACATCATGAGGTAGGACGCGCATTTCGTGTTCGTGTTGTTCTTCAGCAGAAAGTGACGGAGCGCTCCATCCAGAACGTCTCTGATCTTCGGTTGGACGCAGATGCTTTGGAAGGCATTGGCCATTCGCAATCAAACGACGAATTCCCAGTCGAAGGGCCAGATTAGCCGCAGTGATCGAAGCACAGCGTGTGCCACCGTCAGCATTCAATATGTCACAGTCAACATTGAGTGCAACAGGGCCAAGTTCTTCCAGATCAACACCTGCTCTTAGAGAACGAGCAACAAGTCGCTCGATTTCCTGTGTTCTTCCTTTTGCACCACGGCGTTCTCTTCTGAATCGAGAATCGGTGGAACCTGGAAGGAGAGAGTATTCTGCATGAACCCATCCTTTGTTGGAATCTCGCGGAAACCATCCTGGTAATCGTGCTTCTTTTGTACAACATGCGAGAACAACAGTCTCACCTTGCCGGTAAAGAATGGATGCAAGAGCGTTACTGGTGAAGTCGATTTCAACCTCTACGCCTCTCATTTCATCAGCATTTCGTGTGGTCTTCATTTCGGTTTTGAATTTGCCCATGTACGTGCCACGTGGTTGAGTTCATCAATGCTTTTGTGGGCTTGAAAGAAGAGCATGCGTATGTTCAAGAGGCCGCTGCGTTTCCAAGTGGTATGAGTCAACACACTGCTGTCATCTGCGGCGTCTCCCGAACACCTATTGGTAGATTTATGGGTGCGCTCTCATCGATGAGTGCTGTTGATTTAGGCGTTGCAGCGGTAAAGGAACTGTGCCAACGAATGAATCTTGATCCTTCTTCTGGCATCGTAGATGAAGTCCTGATGGGACAAGTCCTGCAAGCAGGAATCGGACAAGCACCAGCTCGTCAAGTTGCTCTAGGAGCAGGGTTGCCAGTTTCGACATCATGCGTAACCATCAACATGGTTTGTGGTTCCTCTCTAAAAGCAGTCATGAATGCTGCAACAAGCATCAGAATGGGCGAACATACTGTTGTTATCGCAGGTGGAATGGAAAGCATGTCCAACGCCCCCCAGCTCCTCATGGGTCAACGAAAAGGAAAGAAAATGGGCGACTCCAAACTCGTCGATTCAATGATTCATGATGGATTGTGGGATGTTTACAACAATATGCACATGGGTAACACCGGAGAAGTTGTTGCTCGAGAATGCTCAATTGATCGAGGTCAAGCTGATGCTTTCTCAGTTCAAAGCCACTTGAAAGCAGCAAAGGCTTGGGGCGAAGGTTGGTTCGATTGGGAGACGTTCGCTCTCGAAATTCCACAACGCAGAGGCGACCCAGTCCTTCTCGAACGCGATGAGGGAATTCGTGCCGATTCATCTGTTGAACACCTTTCGACACTTCGAACAGTCTTCGATAAAGATGGAATTGTTACTGCTGGAAACGCAAGCACACTCAACGATGGAGCCAGTGCAGTTCTTGTCACAAGTGAAGAATTTGCCAAGGAACAGGGTTGGGAAATTATAGCAACCATCGAAGATTACTGTACAGCAGGCGTTGAACCAGAACGAGTAATGAGTGCTCCAATCCCTGCAGTCAAGAACTTACTCGAGAGAAACAATCTCGATGTACTTGATGTCGATGTTTACGAACATAACGAAGCATTTGCATCGGCTTCATGTGCAGTTGCTCAAGAAGTCGGCATCCCTCACGACCGCTTCAATCTCCATGGAGGTGCAGTAAGCCTTGGCCATCCGCTAGGATCCAGTGGGACTCGCTGCCTCATTACCATGCTCGGTGTCATGCGAAGGCTTGAGGCTGAGTCCGGAATTGTAACGCTCTGCCTCGGTGGCGGTAATGCTGTTGCAATGTATTTGCGCAGATGAATGCAATCGTTGGGTTCATTGCTTGGGAGCGCTTGGGTTGAAACATGCGCTGGCTTGTAGGAGTTTTGCTGGTCTTGGTACTTGTTGTGCCAACGGCTACTGCATGCGAAACTGAGGCGGCTCGTTTACTCAGTGGGAAATTTCCTTCTCCTACTGGAATTTCTCCAGATAAGGACGAATCCATTCGAGAGGCTGTTCGATTAGGAAGTATAGGTCAAGAGACTGCAAGACATTCATTATGGCGTGTGTTGATGGGAGATGTTCTGACAGAAGAAGAAGTAGCCGCAGAGATTGATAGAGCAATGATTGAAAACGGTTCAAACCCAGATTGGCCAAGTTTCGATACGATTGTTGCTTCGGGTTCAAATGGAGCAATTCCTCACGGTGATCCAGAGAATCATGGAGCAGGGCCGAAGGTTATCGAAATTGGAGATATTGTCGTCGTAGATCTTGGAGCACGTGTTAACGACTGGGTAAGTGACATTACGAGAACTTACAGTGTAGGCCCGACAACAAATGAGACGATTATCGAAGTGTATATGGCCGTCTATGATGCTCAAAACCTAACCTTCCCTCTCATCGAGGCAGGGACTCCTGCATGGGCTCTAGATGACATTGCTCGAACACATATCGAAGAACAAGGTTATGGAGAATATTTCATTCACAGTCTTGGCCATGGATACGGAGTATGCGTTCATGAGCCACCTTTACTCTCCGGAGGTACCGATGACCCACTGTTTGGTCTTTCGTACAATCAACAACCACTTGCTGTTTGGGATGCTATTACAATTGAACCAGGAATTTATCTCGATGGCTGGTTTGGTGTCCGAATTGAAGATGATTTCCTTGTGAATCAAGATGATCATGAATTTCTCTCAGCAGATTTACCAAGAGACCTCGATTGGTTTATGATCAAGGCCGACGATTATCCAATCTCAGATATGGGATTCTCAGATGACTCAGATTCTGATGAAGCGTCCGAAACTCTCCCGTTCCCAATCGGAATGGTTCAAACAATGATGCTCCTCACAATAGTGGCATCAGCATTTGTTCGAAACGAGAATGATGAGTAATCATTCCTCTTCTGTCGCCTGACGGAATGGACTGAAGATACCAATATCTTCAATGATTTCAGAAGGTCCGGGAAGAATCGATAGGATGTCGTCAGTTCGTAATCCAGTTGCTTTGTAAATCCGGTTTGCAAGTGCTTCCTTTTTGGTTCGTCCAGGAGAAAGGACTGCATATCGCTCACATCGCTCTTTGATTGTTGAAACAGTTCCTCCAAGAAGAAGCGGAACACCATTTATCGCAACGAGGCCAACAGCCATTTGAACATCCAAATCCTTGAA
>ENA-ORDR01001317-ORDR01001317.1-marine-metagenome-genome-assembly--contig:-NODE-1317-length-11652-cov-2.582549_pt1 | contig 11652 bp, 11 predicted proteins | sample MGYA00240993_ERZ508538 | MGnify/ENA primary metagenome ERZ508538 (study PRJEB26207, sample SAMN05421999) | marine metagenome | isolation source: Monterey Bay, California, USA | place: USA:Monterey Bay...
ATTAGGAATGATTGAATCCCACTCGTTGATAACCCAAACACAATCTAGGTTCGCACGAATACAAAGCATGTCCCCTACATCTTTTTCAAATCCATCCACTTCTCCATTATCATTAATAAAATTGTATGGAGGATAGGCTCCTTCAGTGCCCATTCTTACTGTGTCAGCCCATGCAGAACCCGCAATCAATAAAGCGGCAAAAGCTGATAATATTGTCTTTTTCATAATTTTCTCCTTTAAGTTCTTCCTCTATTAAATTGAATAATTAATACATAAAAATATAAACTAAAAATATCTAAATGAATAAACTTTTTATGAGAATGCTAATTTACTTATAAATAAAGAATATCAATAAATATGAAAAAATGGGATATTAGCTAAAAATATGAAAATATTAGAATTATCCAAACTTGAAAAAAGCTTTAGTGATAATAAAGTTTTACAAGGAGTGGATCTGGATGCCAATCAAGGTGATGTAATCAGTATTATTGGAAGCTCAGGCTCAGGTAAAAGCACTCTTCTTAGATGCATCAATTTTCTCGAAAATCCCAACTCTGGATTAATTAATGTTTGTGGACAAACAATAGACTGTCAAAAAGAAAATTTACTTAATCCCAATAAAGAACTTCAATTAAAAATAATATCTATTCGAAAAAAACTAGGCATGGTTTTTCAAAGTTTTAATTTATTACCCTTGTTCATAACCAATTTTTAGCCTTTCAGGGTGTGTTGGAATAAGTTCAAAGGGAGTTTTTGGAACTGGGGTCACGGTTGCTTTTGATCCAAGGTCTTTAGGCACTCAAATAGACGATTCAGTAATGCAAAAAAGTTTAGCCGCAAGATTGGCCCTAAGAGACAAGATTTATATCTTAAATGTAAGCACAAAAGTCTTAGATGGAAAAATATTTGTAACCGGAAAAGTAGATGATCCTGAGGAAAAACTTCAAATTACTAAACTTGCATGGGAGACAAAAGGTGTAAGATCAGTAAAAAATGATATTAAAATAAAAGAAGATTTTAACTTTCAACAATCAGCCAAAGATTTGCTGATTACATCTCAACTTCGTACAGCCTTAATATTTAACAAAAAAATTAAAGCAACCAATTATCAAATTGATACTTATAAGAAAAAGATATTTATTTATGGGATTTCTTTAACCACAGAAGAAAGAAAAGAAGTAATAAATGAAGCAAAAGAAATACTAGATGTAGAAGATGTTATTGCAAGTATTGTCTTGGTTGAAGATTTAAGAATTCAAAAAAATTAATTTTTTTTATAATCAATTACATCAGCAGAGTAGGCAGCAACTGATGCTAAATTTATAATTTCTGAAGTAGATGATCTTAAAGGGGCTATTTCAATGGGTTGACCCAATCCAATTAAAAGAGGACCAATAACCTTGGTATCTCCTAAACTTTTCATCATTTTATAAGAAATGGCAGCACTGTGTTGGCCTGGCATTATTAATATATTTGCATTTCCAACAATACTTGAGAAAGGATATAGTTCTTTATATTCTTCGTTTAAAGCAACATCTGGCTGCATGTCACCATCAAAATCAAAATCTACATTTTTTTCTTTTAAAATCTCAACAGCTTTCTTTATGTGTTTAGTTCTACTTGTAAGAGGTTGACCAAAAGTAGAATGAGAAACAAAAGCAACTTTTGGAACGAAACCAAATAACCTAACTACTCTCGCAGCAGATATAGCTATTTCTGCAAGTTCTTCAGAACTTGGATATTCGTTTACACTTGTATCACCAACAAAAATAGTTTTCCCCTTTGAAACAACCATATTTAAACCAAACATTATTTCGCCTGGTCTTGAGTTTATTACTTGTGTAATTTTATCTAAAGATGCTCCAAATCTTCTAGTATTTCCAGTAACTGCACCATCAGCATCACCACATGCAACCATACAAGATGCCCATATGACCCTATCATTTCTTACAAGTCTATCGCAGTCTCTTTCTAAAAGACCCTGTTCTCTTTGCATCTTTTTAAATAAATAATTGACATATTTTTCTCGCTTTTCTGAATCTGTAGAATTTATTATTTCAATACCAAAATGATCGTCGTAACCAATTTCTTTTATTCTTTCTTTAATCTTTTCTTTTTTACCAACTAAAATTGGAATTCCTAATTTTGAATTTTTAAATGCAATTGCTGCTTTAAGAGTATTTTTATCCTCACCATCTGCAAAAACAATTCTTTTTTGATTTTTTTTAATATAAGAATTAATACCCTGCATAATTGTAAGAGATGGATTAAGTCTTTGTTTTAGTTGTTCTTTATATATCTCAAAATCATCAATATCTTTTTTTGCAACACCACTATCCATTGCAGCCTTTGCAACAGCCGCAGGAATTACACTTATTAATCTTGGATCGAATGTTGAAGGTATAATATACTCTTTTCCATAATGAGGTCTATCACCCCCCATTGCAGCTACGACTTCATCAGGAACATCTTCTCTTGTAAGTTTTGCTATAGCATCTGCGGCAGCAACTTTCATTTCTTCATTAATAGTTTTTGCTCTAACATCAAGAGCTCCTCTAAATACATAAGGAAACCCAATTAAATTATTTACTTGGTTGGGATAATCTGATCTTCCAGTAGCAATAATAGCATCATTTCTAACCTCCTGTATCTCCTCAGGTGTAATTTCTGGGTCAGGGTTAGCACAAGCAAAAATTATAGGATTTTTTGCCATTTTTTTTACCATATCTTTGGAAAGAGCACCTTTTGCAGAAAGCCCTAAAAAAACATCAGCACCGTCAATGGCTTCATCTAATGATCTATGTTTTGTTTCAATAGCATGAGATGATTTCCATTGGTTTAATCCTTCTCTGCCTCGATAGATTACTCCAGTTCTATCTACCATAGTTATATTTTTTTGAGGTACACCACTATTTTTAAATAAATTAGTACAAGCCATTGCTGATGCACCAGCACCATTCACAACAACTTTAATTTCTTTTATTGATTTATTGGATATATCTAGAGCATTGATTAATGCAGCTGTTGTAATAATTGCAGTACCATGTTGATCATCATGAAAAACAGGAATATCTAAAATTTCTTTTAATTTTTCTTCAATTATAAAGCAATCTGGAGCCGCAATATCTTCTAAATTAATACCACCAAAACTACAGGCAAAGTTTTTGATACTATTAATAATTTCATTAGGATCTTGCGAATCAATTTCCAGGTCAATAGAATCTATGTCAGCAAATCTTTTAAATAAAACTGCTTTTCCTTCCATTACAGGTTTAGATGCTAGTGCCCCTAAATTACCCATTCCTAAAATAGCTGAACCATTACTTATCACTGCAACTAAATTTCCTTTAGATGTATAATCGTAGGCAGCTCCTGGGTTATCAGCAATTGCTTGTACTGGTACAGCAACACCTGGAGAATAGGCTAGTGCCAAATCTCTTTTTGTAGTCATTGGTTTAGAAGAATTGATCTCAATTTTTCCAGGTTTGTTTCTGGAGTGAAAATCTAAAGCTTCCTTATCAGTATAATGGTCTATTTTAGTTTTTTTCATTTATGTTAATTAGATATACAAATGGAGCAAATTTAAGACTAATATGATTTATGAACTTAATTAAGTCAACAGGCACATTTAGTTTTTTTACAATAATAAGCAGATTATTGGGCTACCTAAGAGATATATTGATAGCCGTGTTTCTTGGTGCAGGCCCATTAGCAGACGCCTTTTTTGTGGCATTTAGGATACCAAATACATTTAGAAGATTATTTTCAGAAGGAACATTTAATGCAGCATTTGTGCCTAGTTATTCATCTTTATTAGATAATAAAAAAAAGTCACAAAAATTTGCAAATAATATTTTTACTTTACTTGTAATAGGTTTATTTTTTTTAGTCCTTGTTATTGAGATAATGATGCCACTTTTTGTATTTTTGATAGCACCTGGTTTTGAAGGTGATTATCAAAAAATGGAATTAGCTATAACTTTGACAAGAATTACTTTCCCTTTTTTAATGTTTATTAGTTTAGCATCCTTTTTTTCTGCCATTTTAAATTCGCATAATAAATTTGCTGTAGCTTCGGCTGCACCTATAATTTTGAATATTCTTTTAATTGGAGTATTGCTCTTTGGAAAAATTTTAAATGATCAATTGGTATATTATCTATCTTATGCAGTAACTATCTCAGGCCTCTTACAGCTTATTTTCTTATATTTTTTTGTAAAAAAACACTTTTCTCCTAAAATTAATTTGTCATTTAAAATTGACAATAATGTGAAACTTTTTTTCAAAAAATTACTTCCTAGTATTTTTTCTTCTGGTGTTACTCAGATAAATATTTTAGTAGGCACAATTATTGCATCTTTCCAAGCTAGTGCAGTATCCTATCTTTATTATGCAGATAGAATTTATCAAATAAATCTTGCTATTGCAGGTATTGCAATAGGAACAGTAATACTCCCTCAACTTTCCAAGCATGTTCAGAGTAATAAAAAAGATAAAATAAATTTGATTCAAAATAAAGCTCTGGAGCTAAGTTTGTTTTTAAGTATTCCAGCAGCACTAGCATTACTTATTGCTTCTGAAGAAATTATATCTTCTTTATTTGGATATGGTTCTTTCAATGAATTAAGTGTTATAAACTCAGCAAAAGCTTTATTCTATTTTGCGATTGGATTACCGGCATTTTCTATTATTAAAGTTTTTTCAGCTTTTTTTTTCGCACGACATAATACAAAGGTACCTTTTTATATTTCTTTAACTTCTGTTTTGTTGAATGTGTTTATTAGTGTGGTTTTTTTTAAGGAAGTTGGGTTTATAATTATACCAATAGCAACCACTATATCGTCCTGGTTTAACGCTATTTTGTTATTTATTTTTTTAAAAATAAAAGATTTATTCAGCTTCAATTTAGTATTTTTAAATAGGTTTATTAAAATTTTATTGGCTTCAGTATTAATGGGAATATTCTTTAAATATGTAATTCATTTTTTTAATGATAATTTACTTTACGAGGCAAGCTTTAAAGCTATTTATCTAATTGGTGCAGTTGTATCAGGGCTAATATTTTACCTTTTAATTGCAATTTTAATCAAGGCTTTTAAAAGAAGTGATATTAATTTAAACTACTAGTCATGAGTAAAAAAATTTTTTCAGGAGTCCAACCAACAGGCAACCTTCATTTAGGAAACTACCTTGGTGCAATTAAGAACTTTGTAGAACTCCAAAATGAAAAAGAAAATGAATGTATTTTTTGTGTTGTGGATCTTCATGCAATAACAGTTAAGCAAGATCCAAAAGAGTTAAAAAAAAATATTAGAGAAACTGTAGCTATATTTATAGCGTGTGGAATTGATCCGGCGCAAAGCATAATCTTTAACCAATCAATGGTTTCAGCACATTCAGAAGCAGCATGGATTTTAAGTTGTGTTTCAAGAATGGGTTGGCTTAATAGGATGACACAATTTAAAGAAAAAGCTGGAAAAGATAAAGAAAAAGCTAGTATTGGTCTTTATTCGTACCCAGTCTTGATGGCTGCAGACATTTTGCTTTATGATGCAACTCATGTTCCAGTTGGAAACGATCAAAAACAACATCTAGAACTTTGTAGAGACATTGCGCAAAAGTTTAATAATGATTTTGATGCAACAGATTTTTTGAAAGTACCAGAGCCGTTAATTCAAAAACAATTTTCTAGAATAATGAGTCTCAAAGATGGAATAAAAAAAATGAGTAAGTCAGATCCATCAGATTTAAGCAGAATTAACCTTACAGATGATAAAGATCAAATAATAAATAAAATAAAAAAAGCTAAAACAGATCCATTACCTTTGCCTGGTGCAATTAATAATCTAGCAGAAAGACCTGAAGCAGAAAATTTATTGGGAATTTATTCAAGTTTAAAAAACCAAAATTTAGAAAAATCTATAACAGAATTCAATGGAAAAAACTTTTCTGAATTTAAAGAAAAATTATCAGAGGTTTTAATTGAAAGAATTGAGCCAATTTCAAAAGAAATTAAAAAGTTATTAGAAGATCAAAAATTCCTAGATTCAGTTTTATTAGAAGGATCTGATAAAGCAGACAAAATTGCCTCAAAAAAAATGAAAGAAATGAAAGAATTAGTAGGTTTCTAATCAAATATATTGATTAATTGGTTTAAATTTAGACATTTATCTTTATATATAAATACATGTTTGTTCAAACCGAAGTAACACCAAACCCTAATTCACTTAAGTTTTTGCCTGGAAAAACTGTTTCTAATAATGGCTCATTTGAAGTAACAAAAAAAGAAGAAACAGACAACGAATTGGTAAGAAATGTTTTATCAATTAATGGAGTTACAGGCGTATTTTTAGGAAAAGATTTTATATCTATAAATAAAAGTGAAGAAGTAAATTGGGAAGACATTAAACATATAGCTATTTCACTGATTAATGATTTTTATTCAACAGGAAAAGAGTTCGTAATTGAAAATGGGTTGCTTGGAGAAAAAAAAGAAGAACGCACTGAAATTGAAAAACAAATTATAAGTATTTTAGAATCAAAGATTAGACCTGCTGTTGCAAAAGATGGTGGTGATATTAAATTTAAAGAATTTAAAGATGGAATTGTTAAGGTAGAATTACAAGGAAGCTGTTCTGGATGCCCTAGCTCGACAATGACCTTAAAGCAAGGTGTGCAAAATCTTTTGTGTCATTATTTACCTGAGGTAAAAGAAGTGGTTGCAATATAAGTATGCAAATAAAATATTCAATTTTTGAAATAAAGAAATATTTAAATAAAAAAGGGTTTATTGTTAAAAAAAAAAAGAAAATTAAAACACAAGAAAGTGGACTAGATAATCTTTCAAGAACTTTTTTATCAAGTTTAATTATTATATCAATTTTTTTTATAGCTCCATTAGTCATTAATCTTACAAAAGAAAAAATGATATTTTCTAAAGATTATGAAAATAATTCAAAAAATAATTTAAAAAAATTATTAGAAAATAAAACAACAAAACTAGATGAAAAATTAAATAAAAAGTTTTTATATGAAGATATTTTAACATTTGATGAGCAACCATCAGACGCCATATTGTTAAGTGCGGCAACAATTGAAGAACTTTTTAAATCAACAAATTATAATTTAAAAGATGTTAGAAAAAATAAACTAGTAAAGCCTATAAGTTTAGATCTATTACCAAAAGAGATTGTAAAAATAGAAAACGCTAAAAAAAGAAAAGACTTTTTTATTCAGATAATTTTACCTTTAGTCATTGATGAAAATAATAGTATTAAACTAGATAGAATGAAGCTCTTTAGCATTCTAAATAAAAGTAAAAATACGAAAACAGAGCAAGTATGGTTGAATATGAAATTCAAACAATATGGAGTGGTAAATAAAGATTTATCTACATTGAAAATTAGAATGGATGAAGTACCTGTTTCAATGGCTATTGCACAGGCTGCAAAGGAAACTGGCTGGGGAACATCAAGATTTGCCCAAGAAGGAAATGCATTATTTGGTCAATGGACGTGGAGTGGAAGAGGAATAAAGCCAGCTGATGCAGAAAGTGATAGTACTCATAAAGTTATGAGATTTAAGGTTTTACAAGCATCTGTAAAAGCTTATCAAAGAAATCTGAATACACACTCTTCTTATAAAGACTTTAGAAGTGCAAGAGCTGAATTGAGAGACAAAAGAAAAAAATTAGACAGCATGATTCTTACTGAATACCTAGATAAATATGCAGAGACAGGAAAAGAGTATGTTAAAATTTTACAACAAATTATTAGACAAAATGATTTAAAAGATTTTGATGATGCTAAGTTGTTGCCATCAAGCAAAGATTTAGAAAGTTTAATTTAATTTTGGTTCACTGAAAATTGAACACCAAACCATCTCCATATTCCATTATCATTAAGTGAACAATTAACTCTACCTCTTCTGAATGTAAATTTTTCTCTAAAATTTATGTTTAGTGTATTTTTATTAAAAGTAATATTTGACTTATCCCATCCACTACCCTCATCAGAGAAACAATTAATATTTTCTATATTTTTTTGATTTTCAAAAAATTCAACAGATAGTTTTGGTGGATTATTATCAGTAATATATTTATCTTCAGGGTCTAAAGATTTGTATTGAAGCGGACTAAGATTAATTAAAAATTTGAATCTTTCTAGATCACCATATTTTTCATTAATTGGAAATCTAGGTAATTCATAAGGATCTTTATTAATATCAATAACACCAGAATGTTGACCAAAAGCAAAATCAAAATTTTTGGAAATAAAATCTTTAATAGTTTTGCTATACTCACCAAATGGATATGAAAAATAAATGGGGTTATAACCTAAGTGCTTATTAAAAATTTTAATTGAGGCATTGATATCAGACAAGAAACTCTCTGTTTCTAGATCAACTAAATAACCATGTGAATGTGAATGATTACCAATGTAGGCATATGGTTCTTTCTCTATTTCTTGTATTTGTTCCCAACTCATATACCCAGTTTTACCTACAGCTTCAGTTGATACAAATAAAATAAAAGGAATTTTCTCACTCTTTAAGTATGGCCATGCAATTTTATAAAAAGATAAGAATGCATCGTCTATAGTAATAAGTATTTCTTTTTTATTTTTTGGAATATTAAAATGTTTTTGTAAACGTTGTGGATCATAAAATTTGTAATTTAAGGTATTTATTATAGACATTTGTTCTTTGAAAATATCCATTTGTATATTTGTTGAAGGATACTTATTTTCATCAAATCGGTGGTACATTAAAGAAAGAATGCCGCTATCTTCAGAATAATATTTGATATTATTTTCTTCTGCTTTAGAATTGATGGCAAATAACATTATTATAATGAAAAATTTAATAGTAGATGCCACAAGAGATAAAATTTTTTTAACACTCATAGTTAGTGAAAATATTTATACTTGTAGTCATGAAAATAGTAAAATTAATTTTGAAAAATTAATGATCTTAATTAATGATTTTTTAAAGGTAAATTCTTCTTCTTTAGATCAAATTGATGTTATTTATGTTAATAGAGGACCAGGTAGTTTTGCGGGAATTAGAAATTCGTTAGCAACGATTAAAGCTTTATTTCTAACTAAAAAAATCAATTATTATTGTTTTAGTTTTGAAGATTTTAAAGGATTTGATGAAGTTAAGTATGAAGATGTGCCTAGTTTGTGTGAAAAATTTAAAATTAAAAAGAATTTGATTAATCCTATTTATTTAAGTTAAAATTAAAAAATGTCAGAAAATATTGAACAAAAATGTTTAGCTAAAGGAGTTAAACTTACAGATCAAAGAAAAATTATTGCAAAAGTAATGTCAGAGTCGAACGATCATCCAGACGTAGATGAGCTTTATAATAGAGTTTCAAAGATTGATCCAAAAATAAGTATTGCCACAGTATATAGAACAGTAAAACTTTTTGAGGAGTCTGGAATTTTAGCAAAGCATGATTTTAAAGGGGGTAAGGCTAGATACGAAGAATTAAATGAGGGACATCATGATCATTTAATTGATGTTAAATCAGGGGAAATTATAGAATTTGTTGATGAAGAAATAGAAAAATTACAAGAAAAAATTGCTGATAAATATGGATATAGATTAGTCGATCATAAATTAGAATTATATGGGGTTAAAAAAAAATCCTAACATAATGTTAAAAAAAATTTTTATCAAAACTTTTGGCTGTCAAATGAATGAATATGACTCAAATCGTATATTTGATACTGTAAAAAAAATTGGTTTTGAAAAAACTGAAAAATATGAAGATGCAAATTGTTATCTTTTAAATACCTGTCATATTCGTGATAAAGCAAAAGAAAAGGTTTACCATGAAATAGGAAGAGTTAAAAAAATTTTTAGAGAGAAAAAAAAACCAATTGTAATTGTTGCTGGTTGTGTTGCTCAAGCTGAAAATCAAGAAATGTTAAAAAGAGAACCTTATATTGACATTGTTATTGGCCCACAGTCCTACCATAAAATAAATGAGGCAATATTAAATCATTCAAAAAATAAAAAAAAAGAGGAAGAAACAGAATTTGATACAATTTCTAAATTTAATTATTTAAGTCAGATTAAAAACAAAGACAGCAAAGTTTCTTCATTTTTAACAATCCAAGAGGGTTGTGATAAATTCTGTCATTTTTGTGTAGTGCCTTATACCCGTGGACCAGAATACTCCAGACCTTTTGATCAAATCATAAATGAAGCAAAAGAATTAATTCAAAGTGGTGCAAAAGAAATTATCTTACTAGGTCAAAATGTAAATGCATACAGTTATGACGATGAAGATAAAGAGTACAGACTATCAGACTTGTTAATTAGACTTGATAGCTTCGATAAACTTGAAAGAATCCGATACACAACATCTCACCCTAAGGACATGACGGATGACTTGATTAACGTTTATAAGACTTCATCTAAACTGATGCCCCTAGTACATTTACCAGTGCAAAGTGGATCAAATAAAATTTTAAATCTTATGAACAGAAAGCATACCATTGAAGAATATGTTCTGATTTATGAAAAACTTAAGAAAATTAACCCAAAAATTGAGTTTTCCAGTGATTTTATTATTGGATACCCAGAAGAAGATGAACAAGATTTTAAAATGACAATGGAATTGATAGAAAAAATAAAATTTATTAACTCATATTCATTTATTTTTAGCCCAAGACCTGGAACTGTTGCAGCAGATTTAAAACTAGTTGATCACAAAAAATCCAAGCAAAGATTAGAAATAATTCAAGAGAAATTATTTAATAACCAAATACAAAAAAATAAATCTCTTGAAAATAAAATTTTAAATGTTCTAGTAGAAAATAAAATGAAAGATGGGATCAAGTTATTTGGCAGAACAGAATATATGACATCAGTAATTTTTGATGGCAACATAGAAAATATTGGAAAAATTGTGCAAGTCGAGATAACAAGCAGCAATCAAAATAGTCTTTTTGGAAAATTAACTGAAAGCTCTAAAAAAAAGGTAGCTTAAAATTGAATAATACAGTTTCAAAAAAAATCAATTCAATATTAAAATTTGTATATTCTGATAATAATTCTTTAAGTGTTATCTTTCATGATAATGATTTATTAATGGGAGTTGTTGGTGAGTTTAATGAAAATTTAAAAGAACTCGAAAAAATTACCAATACAAGTCTTTATTCAAGAGGAAATTCTATTTTAATAAAATCAACCCCAGAACAAAACGAAATAACAAAAAATGCTATTCAATTTCTTGCAAATCAATTTATTAATAATGGCAGTATTGAGAAAAAAGATATAATCTCATCTATAGATAAATTTATGATTGAAGAAAAAGTAAAAAATCAAAATGTTTCTGACATAATTAAAACACCAAAAAAATCTGTTATACCTAGATCTGAGAGGCAAAAAGAATATGTTAGAGCTTTAAGACAAAGTGATATCGTTATTTCAGCAGGCCCTGCTGGAACGGGTAAAACCTTTTTAGCAGTAGCAGTTGGATTAACTATGTTGCTTGATAAAAAGATTGAAAGAATTATTCTATCAAGACCTGCAGTAGAAGCTGGTGAAAGACTTGGTTTTTTACCAGGAGATATGAAAGAGAAAGTAGATCCTTATTTAAGACCTCTATATGATTCTCTCTATGATTTATTTGATTTT
>ENA-ORDR01001320-ORDR01001320.1-marine-metagenome-genome-assembly--contig:-NODE-1320-length-11630-cov-3.466978_pt1 | contig 11630 bp, 8 predicted proteins | sample MGYA00240993_ERZ508538 | MGnify/ENA primary metagenome ERZ508538 (study PRJEB26207, sample SAMN05421999) | marine metagenome | isolation source: Monterey Bay, California, USA | place: USA:Monterey Bay...
GTAATTTCAGACACTACTCTTATAGTGTAGGGAAAATCTGTTGCTGTGGGTAAAACAGCCTGTAACGCTCTCCACGCTAGTTTACCATGACCTACTTCTCTTCGGCCAGGTGGTCCCACTCTACCTACTTCACCTACTGAATATGGAGGGAAGTTATAATGAAGTAGAAAATTAGAACGGGAATTACTATGTAAAGCGTCGATTATTTGTTCGTCATCTCCCGTACCCAGTGTGGTTACCACGAGACCTTGTGTTTCGCCCCTTGTAAAAAGCGCTGACCCGTGTGTCCTTGGAAGAAGGCCCGTTTCACACACGATGTCTCGAACGTCTGTCGTTTTCCTTCCGTCAATACGTTTACCAGTTTTGACTACATCGCCTCGTAAAATTGAAGCTTCGAGTTTCTTCATTGCTGATCCTAGGTTGGGATCAGCTAATTGTTCTTCGCTAAGACTATTTTTGATAGTTTCTCTTGCTTCTGAAACAGCAGAGACTCTCTCTTGCTTATCCTTCAAAGCAAAAGCATCTCTCATATTCTTTTCACCTGCCTTTTTTACAGAGCCAAAAAGGTCTGAATAATCTGGAGCTTTAAAATCAAAGGGTTCATTCGCTGCGTCTTCAGCCAGATCAATTATCAGGTCAATTACAGGTTGAATTTGCTCATGGGCAAAATTTACAGCTCCCAACATCTCTTCTTCAGTTAATTCATAAGCCTCAGACTCCACCATCATAACAGCGTCTTTTGTTCCGGCTACAATTAAATCTAACCGTTGCTCTGGGTTCATTCGTAGTTGATCCATATCTTCAACTTCTGGATTTAAAACATACTCGCCGTCTACATAACCTATTCTTGCGGCGCCCACTGGCCCCATGAATGGAACCCCAGAAATGGTTAAGGCAGCTGATGCGGCGATCAGTGCCACAATATCTGGGTCGTTAACTAAATCATGAGACAGTACTGTACACATTACTAAAACTTCATGTTTGAAGCCTTCAGCAAATAATGGACGCATGGGTCTATCGATTAAACGCGCCGTGAGGGTTTCTTTTTCGGATGGTCTTGCCTCTCTCTTAAAAAAACCGCCTGGTATCTTCCCAGCTGCGTAATATTTTTCCTGATAATGTACTGTTAGAGGAAAGAAGTCCTGCCCCTCTTTCATTTCTTTGGCAAAAGTAACATTTGCCATCACCGAAGTTTCACCCAAGGTTGCAATTACCGTTCCGTCTGCTTGGCGGGCTACTTTTCCGGTTTCCAGGGTAAGTGTTTCCTCACCCCAAGTCATAGTTTTTTTAAATTCTTTAAACATCTTTTCTTCCTAAAATGGCCTAAAGGCCTTTGACGTAGAGGGCGGATTCCCTCTGACCCTTTATCTTATATGTCGGGCGCTGGGTCTGGGCGCCAGATTTCAGATGAGAGGCAACTATAGTAGTTTGAAGGAAAAGGAAATGCCTTATTCAAGTGCTATGTACTTGAATGAAAAAAGCCGCTTACTTTTGAAGCGGCTTCGTCAAATTTATTTAGTAGTTTTAACGACGTATTCCGAGTTTTTTGATAACGGTTTGATACCGCTCTTCCTCTTTACCTCTGAGATAGTCTAAAAGTTTTCTTCTTTGGGCAACCATTTTTAAAAGTCCGCGACGACCATGATTGTCTTTATGATGTTCTTTAAAATGTTCAGTCAAAGTATTTATTCTTGATGTTAAGATAGCAATTTGAACTTCAGGTGACCCTGTGTCACCTTTATTTGTGGCAAACTCACTAATAACCTTGGCTTTTTCTTCAGCAGTAATCGACATCTAAATCTCCTTTTGTGGAAAACTAACGGCATGAGCCGGGATGACGTCCAGCAAAGCCTCTCAAAATATTACTCAAGATGGCCTCGTAGCTTATTTTTTTTTACTTGGAAAGTGCTAATCAGCAAAAAAGCATTAATTTCTTAGATCGAGTAAACATTATTCAAAAGTTGGAATGTTTTTAAGTAAAATGTGTATTGTCACCTAACCATTTTTTTGGTTGGATATTATACGAAATATAAAGTGGGTGTTTTGGTTGCCCAACTTTTGAAATGCCTAGGTGAAAAATAGGTTTGCCACACTTCTTAAGCAACCCCATTACAAATAGACCTCGGTTCATATGAGCCCCATGGTTGCCCCAAGCCGCAATGGTGCAATCAGCCCATCGAGAACCATCGAGTATAGCCTCATTATTCAGTAAGCCTATTGGATCTTTTACACATTTCATTTTTTTGGGGTCAGTATCTCTCCATGCAAAGATATTGGTTACTCGAAAGGATCCGAAATTTAAAGCTCGCGCTCTGCGTTCACAGCGTTCGACTGTGGGGTCATTTTGGATTTCTGTAGCTGTGGAAGGATTGAGCATTACGAAATGCAATTTTTGTGCTTTTTCATTCCAAATCCGAGTAAGGCTGTATCTATATTTTTCACAACTAGAATAAATTGCTTTGGAGTTTGCATCTCCTTTTTTATAATATCTTGTGATCAATTTTTTCTTTTCATAATTTGAATAGAGATTAGTTTCCCAAATTGAATACCCGAGATGGATAAAATACGCTTTCTTTTGTATTTCCTAAAGCTAATGCTTTTCCCTCACATTGAATCCAACATTTTTCGTCTGGCTTAATATTGTTTGAGTTAACTTTAACGGCTCGTCCATTTGCTATGTCATCAAACTCTTTTGCACTACACCTTACAAAAGGTAAGTTTTGCAAGCCAAGTTCCAACGGTTGCAAAAGTTGAAGTAACTTTGATGATTTATGCAATTCTTGTATTTGATCAATCGTAATACAACTTTCAATTGTAAAGGGTCCAGCCCAAACGCGACGTAGCCATTTTACATGAGCATAGCAATTTAAGTCTTCGCCAAGATCTCTAGCGATAGATCGCACATAGCCACCTTTTCCGCACGTTAATTGAAATAATGCATGTTCATCGTCAGTTCGTTCCAAACACTTTAAGTCCTTCACAAAAATAGGCCGCGGATTTAATTTTAATTCCAAACCTTCGCGGGCTAGGTCGTAAGCCCGGGTGCCATTTATTTTTATTGCTGAAAAATTTGGTGGGGTTTGCTTAATTAGCCCAATGTATTTTTGTAACATAGCAGAAATTTTGTCATCACTTGGACGTTTACTGCTTGTTTGAATAATTTTGCCAGTTGCGTCATCGGTATCCGTTGCTTCGCCAAATTTAACGCAAAACTGATAAGATTTTAATTCATCCATAATATACGGAATAGTTTTTGTGGCTTCTCCCAAGGCTATTGGTAGCACGCCAGTTGCATCTGGGTCCAACGTGCCCGAATGCCCAACTTTTTTTGCATTAAAGGCCCATTTAATTTTATTAACGACCCCGGTTGACGTAATTCCTGCAGGTTTGTCTATGACTATCCAACCATTTATATTCTTGCCTTTACGCTTTGAAACCATGAAAACTCAACTGTTGTGCGAATGTTTTAAAAAGTTCATTTGACAAGATGCTTTTTCCCCAACTTATAATTACTAAATCGACATGCAAATATATTTCATTTCTAAATAGTCGTCTATGCCATGGTGACTTCCTTCTCTTCCTAATCCAGATTGTTTTATACCGCCGAATGGAGCGACCTCTGTCGAGATAATTCCTGTATTTACACCTACAATTCCGTATTCTAACGCTTCTGCTACTTTATAAACGCGGGCCAAATCTTTTGCATAGAAGTAAGAAGCGAGGCCGAAAATAGTATCGTTTGCTAATTCGATAACTTCGTCCTCATTTTTAAATTCAAAAAGAGGTGCAAAAGGGCCAAATGTTTCTTCTTTCGAAACAAGCATATCTTTGGTTGCTTCAGTTACAATCGTAGGAGTTAAAAAATTACCTGGTCCTTGAACCGTTTTACCTCCCAATATAACATTTGCTCCTTTAGACTCTGCATCTGCAATATGCACTTGAACTTTCTCAAGGGCTTCCCTGTTTATCAAAGGTCCAAGTGCGGTTCCGTCAGCCATTCCATCCCCAACTTTCATTTTGGAAACGGCCTGTGATAATTTTTCTGCAAATTCTTGGTAAACACCAGACTGAACATAAATTCGATTGGCGCAAACACATGTTTGTCCATTATTTCTAAATTTGCACAAAATTGCCCCCTCAACCGCGGCATCAATATCCGCATCATCAAACACAATAAACGGGGCATTACCTCCCAATTCCATTGAACATTTCATGATTTGTTCAGAGGCTTGTTTAAGTAAAATTCTGCCTACTTCGGTGGAGCCTGTGAAAGTTAGTTTTCTAATAATTGGGTTTTCGCAGAATTCTTTTCCGATGTCGGACGAGCGTGAAGATGGAATTATTGTTAAAATCCCTTTTGGAATGCCTGCTCTATCTGCTAGAACGCCCATAGCCAATGCGGATAGTGGAGTTTCAGCAGCAGGTCGCGCAATAAAAGCGCAGCCAGCTGCCAGTGCTGGCCCTGCTTTTCTTGTAATCATTGCATTGGGGAAATTCCAAGGAGTAATAGACGCTGCCACCCCAATTGGTTGTTTTATAACAGTAATCCGTTTATCAAATTGATGACCTGGTATTGTTTCGCCATAAACTCTTTTCGCCTCTTCAGCAAAGAACTCGATAAAGGACGCCCCATAGGCAATCTCACCTTTTGCTTCTTCAAGCGGCTTCCCTTGCTCAGCAGTTAGAATAGTTGCTAAATCGTCCTGATTTTCCATCATCAAATTAAACCAAACGCGCATCAAATTACTGCGCTCTTTGGCGGGTCTAGAAGCCCAGACTTTTTGAGCATTTTCAGCGACAGAAATAGCGGCTGCTGTCTGAGCCCGAGATATATCCGATACATTAGCAACAACATCATCGCGAGCAGGATTGTATACTGGAAAGGTTTGCCCGTTGTCAGCTTCGCACCACTCACCTGCCAAATAGCCTTTAGTCACCAAAAGAGATGGATCTTTTAGTAAAGATCGTAGATTAGTCAGATCGTCCAGCATTCTAGTTCTCCTAATTTTTCCTTTGACATAACAAAATCAATTCTGCCTTATTTTGTCCATAGTGGTGTTAATTTAGATGACAATTACAAAAGAAAATGACGAAGCATATTCAAATGCAGCTTTTATATATAATTCAGAAGAAATAGTTGCAAATTGGATTAAAAAAGCTGGGCACTTCAGGACAGTGAAACTGAAGAATGGAACTGCTAAAATAGATATTTCCTATGGTGATTCTAGTCGACAAAAATTTGATATTTTTCAACCTAATGCTGAACCCCGTGGAACAGTTATATTTGTTCATGGCGGCTATTGGATAGACTTGGATAAGTCATATTGGTCTCACTTTGCATCGGGTATTTTGGCTAATGGGTATAGATGTATAATTCCTTCATATGATTTATGTCCGACTATAGAAATTTCTGGTATTACTGGCCAAATTAAAGAGTTACTCGCCTATGTTTTGGAAAATTATGCTGGAATAGTTTCTTTAGCTGGTCATTCTGCAGGTGGCCATTTGGTCTCAAGAATGGTTTCGAGTGATCAGTGGCAAAACTCTATATTAAAATCTCATATTTTAAAAAGATTAAACCAAGTAGTTGCAATTTCACCAATTGCCGATCTTCGCCCTCTGTTAAAAACTAGTATGAATAGTAAATTTAATTTGAATTATGAGATGGCAAAAAAAGAAAGTCCTGTGTTCCACAAAAAAATCAATGTGCCTGTTACTGTTGTTGTCGGAGAGCAGGAGCGACCAGCGTTTTTATCACAAGCTGAATTTTTAAGTGAAGCTTGGTCTTGTTCAAAAATAATCGCTATGGGAAAACATCATTTTAGCGTATTAGATGATTTCGAAAATGAAAGAAGTGAATTAGTCAATTTGTTAACTAAGGTTAAACATTAAATTTTTCGATATGATCTTTTACACTCTAAAAGGTTCAATTCATTCAGCTAGTGACGCAATTTTTCATGCTCAAAGCGTTGTTTGGCTATTTTTTCATTTTTATCTGAAACTCTTAAGTTTTTTTGTGATTTCGCAACATAGTCCAAATGTGTTTCGACCGCTTTCCTTGCTGCGTCCGGATCCCTTTTCTGGATAGCGATATTAATCACTTCATGCTGTGTCAGTAACTCAAAGCGAGTTGTTCGTTGCTGAAACATCTTTTGTCTGTTGTAAAATACGCCATTGCGAAGCAACTCATACATTGATCGCATCATGTGTAGCATGATAACATTGTGACTAGCCTCTATTATAGACAAATGAAAATCAGCATCTAGTCTCGCTTCATCAGTTGGATCTCGTTTCTGATGTGCTGCTTCCATCTTATCAAAAATTGTTTGTATAACTTGCAGATCAGTACTTGAACCATGTTTCGCTGTTCGCTCTGCGGCGAGTCCTTCTAAATCTCTCCGAAAAGTTATGTAGTCATCTATCGACTCTTCGTGGGAGCTAAAGAGTTCGATTAAAGCTGGTGAAAAAGCGTTACCAAGAACATCAGCAACAAAAATTCCTGAATTTGCTTTTGAAACAAGTAATCCTTTTTTATCCAAACTAGCGATAGCTTCCCTTAAACTTGGTCTTGATACACCAAAGCGTTCAGCTAATTCTCTTTCTGAGGGAAGTCGGTCTCCGGGCCTCAGAATTCCCTGTAATATTAACTTTTCTATTTGGATTGTTACTGAAGAAGACAGTTTTTCCATTATTATCTTTTGAAAAGGCATAAAAGGTCCAATAAATTTCTTCGTGTTATACTATGGTAAATCTCTTTTCATGAAAATAGAGTATTCATTTCCAATATAATTACCAAATGGTTCGCAGGATTCAAATTCAAAACGTTTGTATAAACCCATGGCATTGTCTAACCCTATGCCTGTTTCAAGTTTCAAAGTTTTTAAATTTAATTTTTTGGAAGTAAGCATTATTTTTTGCATGATAAGGCTTGCTATACCGTTTCCTCGGACGTTTGGCTCAACAAAGAATGATTTTAGTTCTCCATAGTCAGGCTTAATGTCTAAAGCTCCACAGCCGCAATATCTTTGATTTTGCCTCGCTCCAAAAAAGTGAATATTTGAAGAACACAATTCATTAATTGAAAGATACGAATTCGTTTCTTCTGGATACAGATCTTTCATTAACTGATGACTGGTCAGAAGAAGTTTTTTTAAATCTGGGTGTCTTGGAGAAGCGTATTCTATAGATAATGTCATTTATCTTTTACCTAGTTTATTAAAATTAAATAATTGCAACATATTGTGTAAATTAATATAAAATATACGATATGGGGTAGTCATATTAAGTGATAACCATTTATACTAAGCAAGAATTTACTAAGGAATCGGCTTAATTGCAATTTAGCAAACTACGTTTATCCGGCTTTAAAAGCTTTGTAGATCCTACTGAACTGGTGATCAAAGATGGGTTGACTGGAGTCGTTGGCCCCAATGGGTGTGGAAAATCTAATTTATTAGAGGCTTTACGATGGGTGATGGGAGAGAATCGTCCAACTGCCATGCGAGGTGGTGGTATGGAAGATGTGATTTTCGCTGGTGCTGCCACAAGGCCTGCCCGAAATTTTGCCGAGGTTGCCTTACATTTGGATAACTCAGAACGTTCGGCACCCAGTAGTTTCAATCACGAAGATACATTGGAAATAGTTCGAAGAATTACCCGAGAGGCAGGCAGCGCATACAAAAGCAACGGAAAAGATGTAAGGGCTCGTGACGTACAAATGTTGTTCGCTGACGCCTCCACTGGAGCACATTCTCCAGCATTAGTTAGGCAAGGGCAGATAGCAGAGTTAATTAATGCAAAGCCTAAGAACCGTCGTCGCATCTTAGAAGAGGCAGCCGGTATTTCGGGGCTTTATCAGCGGCGTCATGAAGCCGAACTTAAATTAAATGCTGCTGAAACAAATTTAGTACGTGTTGACGACGTTTTGGAACAATTGGCACATCATTTAAGCCAGCTCGCCCGTCAAGCGAAACAGGCGGCACGATATCGTGTTTTAGGTGAACAACTGCGTGAAATAGAAGGTATGCTGTTGTATCGCAGATGGAAAGATGCAGATGCTGCAAATTTTGATGCTGATAATCAGTTGACTGAAAAGACCAAGATAGCGTCAGAAGCAGAATCTATTGTTGCTAAAGCAAAACGAGTTCGAGAAGTTGCCAGTGAGAATGTCCCTCCATTACGAGAAGAAGCTTCTATTATCGGCGCCATGCTTCAACGATTGATAGTTGAACAAGAAACTTTGCAAGAGCAGGGGCGTCAAGCAAAAGAAAGAATTGAAACACTGTCTTCTCGAATAGGACAATTGGGTCAGGATATTGATCGTGAGAATAATCTTAATAAAGATGCTGAAGAGACAATTGATGTTCTATCAAAAGAACAAGTTGAATTACAATTAGCGCTGAGTACACATAGTGAAAAGTTAGAAAGAGTTTCTTTTGATGCTCAAGAGGCAGCAGCTGTTTTGAAAGACAGGGAAATTAATCTGTCAGAATTAACTGAAGATATGGCACGTTTGGCTGCACGTCACCAGTCATCAGCAAGATTTATGTCGGACAGTGAAAATGCGTTGATCAAAAATAATGAAGAAGCTGCTGAAATGGAAATGAAAGTTTCTGAGGCATCCATTGAGCTAAAAAGAGTTAAAGAATTAGTTGAAGAAGTAAAACTAGAAGAAAAACTTGCAAAAGATCATGCAGAAAAAACCGAACAACAACTCATAGAATTAGAGGAAAAACGGTCTTCTTTGCAAATTAAAGAAGAGACAGCAAATTTTGAACGCTCAGAGGTGGAAGGAGAAGCTAAAGCCATCCGAGCTGAATTTTTAGCTTTAGAAAAGCTAATCGAAAAAAATTCACACGAAAAGTCTCACATTATTGATGGTGTCCGAGTTAAGACTGGTTTTGAAAAGGCGTTTGGGGCAGCTTTGTCTGATGATTTAAGAGCGCCTTTATCCAATGAAAAAGATGAAACAGGCTGGGTCCACTTAAGCGAATATGCCTCTATCAAGAATGAGTTGCCCAGCGGTGTAAAATCTCTTTCTGATGTGGTCGAAATACCTGCAGTGTTAAATAGAAGGCTTAAACATGTTGGTTTAGTAGATCGTGAAAAAGGCGATAGTTTGCATGAGTTTCTTGAACCAGGACAGCGACTGGTTAGCTTAGAAGGCGATCTATGGCGTTGGGATGGATATAAAATTTGTGCAGAAGACACGCCATCTGCAGCTGCTTTGCAAATTCAGCAGGTCAACAAACTGAAGGACCTAGGTGCTCAACTCGATATTCTTCAAAAAAGTATAAAAATTTACCGCTCCAAACATGAGGATTTAGTGTCGAACCTCTCTACAATTACGGATCAAGAAAAAACTGCTAGGCAGGCCAGGCGAGAAGCTGATCAGGCTGTAAATGAAACGACTAGAAAGTTAAATAGAGTAGAGTCAGAAGAAAGCTTGGTAAAATCGCAGCTAGAAAATTATCAAATATCAGAACGTCGTTTCGAGGAAGAAGCTCGGCAATCTAAAAAGCAAGTAGAGTTGGCCAAAAAAACTATTGTTGAACTTGACGATTTAAATGTGGTGCGAGAACAGGTTGATGATGTCAAGCTGACTGTGGAGGCGGCAAGAGTCACAATGATGACAAAGCGTTCACTTCATGATGAGGTCCGGCGAGATGGTGAAATTCAACTTAAGAGAGCTCAAGAGGTGCAAAAGGAAATAAGTGGTTGGTCTCACAGACTTGAAACTGCAGAAAAAAGAATGGCACAGCTAATTGATCGTAAAAATAGCTCACAGTGGGAACTGGAAGAGGCATCTAAAACACCCTCAAAGATTGAAAGTAATAGAGAAAAGTTAATTGTTGCAATTTCGGAAGCAGAAAAGAAAAAAACTGAAACTGATGATGCATTATCTCTTGCAGAGACAGAGTTAAATAAGGTGATCAACCAAGAGCGTGAAGCAGAACGAGTTGCTTCAGAAGCTCGTGAAGATAGAGCTAGGTGCGATGCAAAATCTGAAGCGGCTCGTCAAAATTTGCAGTTGGCGTCAGATAGAATAAGGGAAGCTTTAGGACTATCAGTCGATAATTTGCTGGAGGAATTTCAAATTGATGGCCAGAATTTACCGAATGCAGAAAGTTTAGAGATAAAAGTGGGTCAGATAAAGCGACAGCGAGAAGCTTTAGGTTCCGTAAATCTTAGAGCGGAAGAAGACGCTAGAGAAGTAGAAGAGGAACATGATAAGCTTTTTGCTGAGAAGGCAGATTTAGAACAAGCAATCAAAACTCTTAGAACAGGTATAGCGAGCCTCAATAGCGAGGGTCGAGAAAGACTTCTTACCGCCTTTGAGCAAGTAAATTCAAATTTCTCTATGCTTTTTAAACACCTTTTTGGTGGTGGGGAGGCAAATTTGGAATTTGTAGAAAGTGACGATCCTCTTGAAGCTGGTTTGGAAATTATGTGTCAGCCACCTGGAAAGAAATTATCTTCTTTGTCGTTACTATCTGGGGGAGAGCAAACCCTAACAGCATTGGCATTAATTTTCGCAGTTTTTCTGGCTAACCCAGCTCCAATTTGCGTTCTAGACGAGGTTGATGCGCCATTGGATGATGCAAATGTATCAAGATTTTGTGAACTTCTTGATGAAATGTGCCGTCAAACTGACACACGTTTTATGATAATCACCCACCATGCAGTCACCATGTCCAGAATGGATAGATTGTTTGGAGTTACAATGCAGGAGCAGGGTGTGAGTCAGCTGGTTTCAGTCGATTTGAAAAAGGCTGAGAGTTTGGTTGCATAGTTGATATTAAAGCAATTCCAATAACTCAATTGTGGGCCATGCATCGGCTGGTTGATTTAAAGCCTTTTGTACTTTCTGCACAGATCTCCTAGTTTTAGCACCAAGAATTCCGTCGACTGCACCTACGTCATAACCGAGTTCTTTTAACTTGGCTTGTAAGAGCTTCATTTGGTTTTTGTTTAATCCTTTATTGGGATTTCCTGGAGAAAAAGGTGGAGAACCTTCGAGTTGATTGGCAAATTGGGCTGCAGTCAACACATAGATAAAACTTTTGTTCCATTCAAAAAATACATGGAAGTTGGAGAAAGCTAAAAACTTTGGCCCTTTCCGACCCTGAGGAATAATTAATGAGGCGATTTTTGATTCACGCGGCAAGTCGTAATATTTACCAATTACACCAAGTTTTTTCCATTCATTAATGGTTTTTACTTTATCCGTGCCTGTTTCAAACCAATCTAAATTTTGTATTAAACTCACTTCTTGCAACCAGGGTTCATCAGCTTGCCATCCTAAACTTTTAAGCATTCTGGCAGCACTAAATAAAGCATCATCTGCCGAGCTTTGAAGGTCTATTTTCCCATCGCCGTCTGCATCCACGCCATTTTTTAAAATATCTTTTGGTAGCATCTGGACCATTCCAATTTCTCCTGCCCAGGCACCCTTAGTTGTATTTGGCTTAAATTGGTTTTGACTAAACAATTCTAGCGCAGCGAAAATTTGTGGACGAAAAAGAAGTGGACGCCTACAATCAAAAGCTAGGGTAACTAATGCGTCACGTGTGTTAAAGTCTCCTTGCACTGCTCCAAAATCAGTTTCCAAGGCCCAAAAAGATGCAAGA
>ENA-ORDR01001323-ORDR01001323.1-marine-metagenome-genome-assembly--contig:-NODE-1323-length-11616-cov-3.540428_pt1 | contig 11616 bp, 8 predicted proteins | sample MGYA00240993_ERZ508538 | MGnify/ENA primary metagenome ERZ508538 (study PRJEB26207, sample SAMN05421999) | marine metagenome | isolation source: Monterey Bay, California, USA | place: USA:Monterey Bay...
GATCGGAAGAGCACACGTCTGAACTCCAGTCACGTAGAGATCTCGTATGCCGTCTTCTGCTTGAAAAAAAAGATTCCCATGCTCCATTACCAGTAGAAATCGTTGAGAAACTGTTTCCTCCATTAGTAGATTTTCGAATACTACCATAATACAACTCTCCATACATAACATTAGAATTCGTATAATCTATTATACATTCCATTCCATCTCCACCAATTACAGCATCCCATGTATTTCCATCTTTTAGGAAAGTACCATTATCTTGCGCTCCAGTAATTACCATATCTTGAACAGTTTGAGAAACACCTAAACTATAAAATTGAGTAATATGCAAACCATCAGAAATATCAGTCCAATTCACCTCATCAGTTGAGTAATAAAGTCCACCATCATTTCCTGAATAAATATCTCCATTTAAAGGATTGTATTTTAACATATGTTCATCTGCATGCATATAATCAGCACCTCCACTTCCTGTCCAATGGGTATTAAGGCTCCAATTAACACCTCCATCAATTGATTTCCATGTATTAACTCCACCAACAAAAAGAATGTTTTCATCATTAGGTGAAACCGCAAATGCTAAATCATACCAAGCTTGTCCATCAGAATCAGAACCTGTAGTTGACCAACCTAATAAATTTGGACTATTAGATTGTTGAGTCCAATTCTGTCCCTCATCAATAGATTTATATACCCCATAAAAACCATTATTATTATCTCCAAAAAGTGCATATACAACAGATGGATTATCTGGAGTAACCGCAACACAAGCTCTTACAACTGAATTTGTTGATGGTAATCCATTTCCAGATTGAGACCAATTAATTCCATTATCAGTAGATTTATAAATAGAAGTATTTCCTTTTGATGCTCCATAAATAATATTTGAATTTGTAGTATGAAATTCAATGTCTGTTAAATTTGCAGAAGAGAAAGTGTTTACAAAAGTATTCCCTCCATCCGAAGATCGGTAAATACCATTACTAGTAGCAACAATTAAAACATCTGTATTATTTGGGTCAATCAGAACCCTATTTCCTCTATAGTAGTTTGTAACATTAAATGAAAGAGATGTTGTATTAAAAGTTAACCCACCATCTAAAGATTTCATTAGTCCATATGAATAAGTATCACCAGCATCTCTATCTCCAGTAATAATAAATATTTCATTAGGGTTAGATGGATTTATTGCAATATCAGACACTCCTAAATTTGTTAAAAAATCAGTAGTTGTTATCCATGTTTGTCCACCATTCACCGACTTCCAAAAACCACCAGCTGGAGCTCCTACATAAATAATATTAGGATTAGTGGGATGAAAAGCAATAGTATTTACCCTTCCAATTCCTCTTTTTGTACCATTAGCCTGTAAAGGAACATTATCCGGACCAACTTGAGTCCATACATTTGGAGGTAACATTCTGAATTGATTATTGGAAGTTTGTAGGTTCTGATACTCATTTAAAAGAATTTCTGGATGCATTACTCCATCTGGAAAAACCCTTTGTTCTATAAAATTTTCCCAACGCTTAAACTGCTTCCACCCCTTCCCTTTCTCAATAGTTTTATTTTCCCAATAGTCATTAAATTCTCTTTGGATATCATAAAAATTATTCTCAGGATTTTGCATGTCCTCTACCCATTGTTGAGAGAATAAAAATTGAGGAAGTATTAAAAGGATTAAAAAACATTTCTTCATAATTTATTTTTTTTCAAAGATAACATTATTTTTTGGCACTTACCTTTACCTATTAATTTTATAATTTCTTCCTTTTTAGCAGTCTTAATTTTTTCTACACTACCAAAATGAGAAATTAAAGTTTGAATAGTTTTATCTCCAATTCCTTCAATTTCATCTAAGGAAGTAGTAAATGTATTTTTACTTCTTTTCTTTCTGTGATGTGTTATTCCAAATCGGTGAGCTTCATTTCTGAGTTGTTGTATCAGTTTTAAACTTTCGGATCTTTTATCTAAATATATTGGTATAGGATCGTTCAGAAAGAAAATTTCTTCTAGTTTTTTAGCAATTCCAATTATCTTAATCTTACCTATTAACCCTAATTTTTCTAAACTTTTTGCAGCACAGGAAAGTTGTCCTTTTCCCCCATCAATTATAATTAGTTGTGGTAAGTCTTTTTTCTCTTCCAAAAGTCGTTTATACCTCCTGTACACTACTTCTTCCATTGATTTAAAATCATCAGGACCAACTACCGTTTTTATATTAAAATGACGATAATCTTTTTTTGATGGTTTAGCATTTTTAAATACAACACAAGCAGCCACTGCATTTGTTCCCTGAAAGTTAGAATTGTCAAAACACTCAATATGTCTTGGTTTTTCTTTTAAGGTTAAATCTACTTGCAATTGATTTACAATTCGTTTGTCAGAAGATTTTTCTCTTAGTTTTTCTTTCTTTTTTATCTTGTCGAATTGCATATATTTTGCATTTCTTTTTGACAACTCAATAAGTTTGTACTTATCCCCTATTTTAGGAATTGTTATTTTTACATTTTCCCATAAATTATCTAAAGATTCTGAAGTATATATTTCTTTAGATAAGGAATTGAACCTTTGCCTTAATTCAGTAATGGCGTAGGTTAATAATTCTGTATCTGATTCGTTTAATTTCTTTTTCAACTCAATTGTATGTGTCTGAATTATTGCTCCATTTGATATTTTAAGATAATTTACAAAAGCCGAAATTTCATCAGAAACAATAGTAAAAACATCTACATTATTAATCTTTGTATTTACAATTGTAGATTTTGATTGATAATTTTCTAGTAAAACTAACTTTTCCTTTACTGATTGAGCTTTCTCAAATTCTAAATTTGTAGCATGATATTCCATTCTATCTTTTAAAATAGAAGTAACTGATTTAATATCTCCTTTTAAAATTTGTTTTATATGGTTTATGCCAATTTCATAACTTTCTTCTGACTGAAAACTCTCACATGGAGCCAAACAATTACCAATATGATATTCCAAACAAAGTTTAAATTTCTTTTTTTGTATGTTTTCCTCTTTCAGATTTAGATTACAAGTTCTTAAAGGATAAAGTTGATGAACAAAATCAATAAGGGTACGAACTAAACGAATTGATGTATATGGCCCAAAATAATCAGATCCATCTTTCATTACATTTCTGGTCTGAAAAACTCTAGGAAATGGTTCGTTTTTTACACATATAAAAGGATATGTTTTATCATCCTTTAGCATAATATTATACTTAGGCTGATACTTTTTTATCAGGTTATTTTCTAAAAGTAAAGCGTCCATTTCAGTAGGAACAACAAAGTATTTAATATCCCTAATTTTAGAGACCATCATCTTTGTTTTTGCGTATTGCTGCTTTTTAGTAAAATAAGAAGAAACTCTTTTTTTTATGTTTTTTGCTTTACCAATATAAAGAATTCTCTGATTTTTATCAAAATACTGATAAACACCAGCTTTATTTGGCAAAGAAGAAATTAATAATTTTATATCTTCAGATTCCATTAGTTTGAAAGAACAATAACTTTCTTATATTTATTATGTAACTGATTTAAAGAATCAACTTCAAACTTATCAATATTACCCATCCAACTTGGGTTATTTATAAAATCAGAATCATCAAAATAATCCGAAAATTGTCCATTTATCTGATAAGAACTTATAAATACAATAAAAAACAAAAAGAATTTCCTCATAGTTTGTAAATATAGTATTTTTGATAAAAATTAAATCAAAAATATTCATGATTATAAGTCATAAATATAAATTCCTTTTTATAGGACTTCCATTCTCTGCATCTTCAGCTATAACAAAAGAATTACATGCTGAATATGAAGGAAAACCTTACTTAAGAAAACATTCATTATATCATGAATTTGAAAAAGTTGCAACTAAGGAAGAAGAAAGTTATTTCGTATTTGCTGTATTAAGAAACCCTATGGAAATTGCAGTTACTGTATATGAAAAAATGAAATCAAATGCAAAAGGAAATTTTACAAATTCGGAACTATTTACTGAAAACGGAGGACATATAAGTAAAAAACATAGAGAACGATTTAATTTCATACAAGATAACAATGCAACATTTCAGGAGTATTTTATTAAATTTTTTAATAAACCATTTGACAACTTTGATAGTTTAACTCTTGATCATTGTGATTTTGTAATAAGATATGAAAATATTGAGGAAGATTATATCACTGCATTAGAGAGAGCTGGCATTAATAACCCTAAAAGATTACCTGTAGCGAACAAAACTTCTGGAAAAAAACAGAACCTCTCTGACTATTACACAACTGACATTCAAAGTTTATCACTATTTGTTTTCGGGCCTTTCTTTAATAAATACAACTACCAATTCCCAGAAGACTGGAAGAACAGAACGGTTCCATTCTCATCAACTGTATTATTTAAGCTTGGTGGATGTTTAAGAAAGTGGAAGTGGAAATTAAAGAAAAACTCTGCTAGGAAAAGTATAAAAGGATCCATTTACGGAGACATGCAAAGAGAAAAATAAATTACCTAAAGTACTTTCTGTAAAAAAGAAGCAATGAAGCTATTCCTATAAATATAGCAGAATCCGCTATATTAAAAATTGGTCTGAAAAAGATAAAATGATCTCCTCCATAAAATGGAATCCAATTAGGTAAAAAGTAAGACTCTCCCGTTAATGGGAAGTATAACATATCCACAACTTTTCCATGAAAAATGGAAGATTCATTAAAAATTATACCATAAAAAGTACTATCAATAATATTACCTAAAGCACCTCCAATTATAAGTCCGAAACAGATAATTAATCCTTTAGGAAAATTGTTTTCTTTTAATAAATTATTTACATAAAAAATACCCCAACTTACAACAATAATTCTAAATAAAGTAAGGATTAATTTTCCATAATCCCCTCCTAATTCCAGGCCATAGGCCATTCCATTATTTTCTATAAAGTGTATTCGAAACCAATCAAAAACTCTGAATTCAGAATTTAATGACATATTAGTTTTCACCCAAATTTTAGAAAATTGGTCAATTAATAAAACTAAAAAAGAAGTTGTATAAACTTTTCTCAATGTTTATTGAGCTCTTTTTGCTTCAATTGAAAGAGTAGCATGAGGAACTAATTTTAATCTTTCTTTACTAATCAGTTTACCAGTAATTCTACAAACTCCATAAGTCTTATTCTCAATCCTGATAAGGGCATTTCTCAAATTTCTTATAAACTTCTCTTGCCTTTCTGCAAGTTTTCTATTTTCATCTCTTGAGAGGGTTGTAGACCCTTCTTCAAAAGCTTTAAAAGTAGGAGATGTATCATCCGTGCCATTATCGGAAGCATTAGAATATGCTGCAACTAACAAAGATAAATCCTCCTCAGCAGACTCTATTTTCTGATTAATTAGTTCCTTAAATTCTTCTAATTCTTTCTCTGTATATGAAACTTTATTTTCTGACATAATTATATTTTTTTCACTTCAACATTTACTGACAATCCATCAATTAAATCAATCAATACTTTATCATTATTATTTACTGCATTAATTTCTAGCGAATCCGCCAATGTTTCACCACAAATATAGGATAAATTATCAGTTATAGCTTTTTCTAACACAACATTTTTTTCAACAACTATTGATATTTTATCTGTTACATCAAAAGCCTTTTCTTTTCTAACATTTTGTATTCTATTTACAAACTCTCTTGCTAGTCCTTCCTTCTTCAATTCTTCAGACACAGAAACATCTAAAGCAACTGTTATTCCATCTTGACTCATTACCTGCAAACCAGGAATATCTGCAGATGAAATTTCAACATCAGAAATATCTATTGTAATCTTATCCGATATCTTATAAGAAGTCTCCTTTTCAATTCTCTTTATATCTTCAGAATTAAACTGATTTACTTTTGATGCAATCAACTTCATATCTTTACCGAATTTAGGCCCAAGAGTTTTAAAATTAGGTTTTATTTGTTTTGTAAGAATTTCTGAATCTGAAGAAATAAACTCAATTTCTTTAATATTTAACTCTGAAATCAAAATTCCTGATACAGAATTTATCTGTTCTTTCATCAACTGAGAATCAACAGGAATCATTATTTTTTGTAATGGTTGACGAACTCTAATTCTTTCTTTTTTTCTGAGCGCAAGTGCCATAGAAGTTATTTGCTGAGCCAAACTCATTTTAACTTCTAAACCCTTGTCTATTTTAATTTTTTCTGACTTAGGGAAAGTAGATAAATGAACGGAAGATGAATCTTGTTTCCCAGATCCTTCATTTAAATCTTTATAGAGTTTTTCCATGAAAAACGGAGCAATGGGAGCCGAAATAATTGAAATCTTTTCCAAACATTCGTACAGAGTTTGATATGCAGAAATTTTATCCATGTTGTATTCTCCTTTCCAGAACCTTCTTCTACTTAGCCTAATATGCCAATTTGATAATTTATTCATTACAAAATCCTGAACCAAACGGGCTACTTTTGAGGTTCATAATCTTCATAATTACTTTCAACTTCAGTAATTAAAGAGTTTAACTCTGAGATTATCCATCTATCAATTTCAGTTCTGCTTTCCAATGGGATTTCCTCTTCTAAGTAAGTAAATCCATCAATATTTGCATATAATGCAAAGAAGGAATATGTATTATATAGGGTACCGAAAAACTTTCTTTGTACTTCTTCAATTCCGCTTACATCAAACTTTAAATTATCCCATGGTTGTGCGTTAGAAATCATGTACCACCTTGTAGCGTCTGCACCATATTTATTTAATGTTTCGAAAGGATCGGTAGCATTACCTAATCTTTTTGACATTTTGTTCCCGTTCTTATCTAAAACTAATCCGTTTGAAATTACATTTTTGTATGCTACGCTATCAAAAAGCATTGTAGATATTGCGTGTAATGTAAAAAACCAACCTCTAGTTTGGTCTACTCCTTCTGCAATAAAATCTGCAGGAAATTTTTTCTCAAATATATCCTTATTTTCGAAAGGATAATGAAGTTGAGCGTATGGCATAGAACCAGAATCAAACCAAACATCAATAAGGTCTAATTCTCTTTTCATTGCTTTTCCACTTTCAGAAACTAAAATAATATCATCTACAAATGGCCTGTGTAAATCAAAAGTATTATAATTTTCTTCCGAGAAATTTCCTGCTTCAAATTTAGCAAACGGATTTATTTTCATTATTCCTAATGCAACTGATTTTTCAACCTCAGCTTGTAACATTTCTACTGAAGAAATACAAATCTCTTCTTCTCCATCTTCCGTTCTCCAAATAGGAATAGGAATCCCCCAAAATCTAGAACGAGAAAGGTTCCAATCTACTAAGTTTTCTAACCAATTACCAAACCTACCTTCCCCAGTTGATTTTGGTTTCCAGTTGATGGTGGTATTTAGGTCCATCATTCTCTGTTTATAATCGGTAGTTTTTACAAACCAGCTATCCATTGGGTAATATAAAATAGGTTTGTCCGTACGCCAACAATGAGGATAAGAATGTTCGTATTTTTCAGACTTAAATAGTCTGTTTTTATCTTTCAGGTTAATTACAATCTGCACATCTGCAGGATACTTTGGTTTTTCATCTGATTCAGTATAAAACTCATCCTTTACATATTGTCCTGCCAAATCGTCAACCTCCTCTTTAAATCTTCCTTGTCCGTCAACTAAGGTTAATGAACCAATACCATTTTGTTTGGCTACCAAATTATCGTCCGCACCAAAAGAAGGAGCGACATGTACAATTCCAGTTCCATCTTCTGTATTAACAAAATCTCCCAAAATAACACGGAACGCATCACCATCTTCTGGCTGTGCATAAGGTAATAACTGATGGTAATTTACTCCATTTAATTGCTCTCCTTTATATTCTTCTACAATTTCGTAAGGAAGTTGTTTATCTCCCTCTTTATAATTTTCTAATGAAATACCATCTGCAAAATACTTATGTAGTAAATCTTTTGCCATCACGATAGTAATAGACTCGGAAGTGTAAGCATTAAAAGTTTTCACTTTTACATAAGTTATCTTTTTACCAACTGCAAGTGCAGTATTGGATGGTAAAGTCCAAGGAGTGGTAGTCCAAGCGATAAAGGAAATATCTTGTTCCCCATCAAAAATAAAATTTGATTTTTCATCCTCTATAATCTTAAACATTGCAACTGCAGAAGTATCTTTTACATCCTTATAACAGCCAGGCTGACTTAGTTCGTGTGTACTTAAACCAGTACCCGCTTTTGGTGAGTAAGGTTGAATAGTAAAACCTTTATATAATAATTCTTTTTTGTGTAATTCAGAAAGTAGCCACCACACACTTTCTATATATTTATTATCGTAAGTAACATATGGTTTATCCATATCTACCCAATAACCCATTTCGTTAGTTAGTTTTTCCCACTCCCCTTTAAACTTCATTACATCTGTACGGCAAGCATTATTATAATCCTCTACCGAGATGGTACTGCCAATATCTTCTTTAGTAATCCCTAAAGTTTTTTCTACACCAAGTTCTACCGGAAGTCCATGAGTATCCCATCCTGCTTTTCGGTTTACTTTGTATCCTTGCAAAGTTTTATATCTGCAGAATAAATCTTTTATAGTACGAGCAATAACATGATGAATACCTGGCATACCATTTGCAGAAGGTGGTCCCTCATAAAAAGTAAAAGTTGGTTTTCCTTTACTTCTCTTAATACACTCCTGAAAGATATTTTTATCGTTCCAATCTTTTAGTACTTCTTTATGTATGTTTGGTAGGCTTAAACCTTTGTATTCCCTGTAATTACTCATGTAGATATTTAAAAATTATATTATCCTGCAAATATAGTTTTTTGATTTATAGTAGAAAGAGAAAAAAAATATTTATTCAACATAAAATGTTTGACTTTTATACTATAAAATTATGTATTTTTAGCTCATGCAGAACATCCCCTTAGCAGAGCGCTTACGACCAAGTAAATTATCAGAAGTAATAGGTCAAAAACACCTTATCGGTAATAACGCTCCTCTTTACAAACAAATACAACAAAAAGTAATTCCTTCTATTATCTTATGGGGACCACCAGGGGTTGGAAAAACTACAATAGCTAATCTTATATCAAAGGAACTAGATAGACCATTCTATACATTAAGCGCTATAAATTCAGGAGTAAAAGATGTTCGGGAAGTTATACATAAAGCATCCTCTTTAGGACTATTCGGGAAAGATATTCCTATTCTTTTTATTGATGAAATACATCGATTTAGTAAATCTCAGCAAGATTCCTTACTTGGTGCAGTAGAAAAAGGAGTGATAACTTTAATTGGTGCTACTACAGAAAATCCTTCTTTTGAAGTTATTTCTGCACTTCTATCTCGCTCTCAAGTTTATGTATTGGAACACCTAAAAGAAGAAGAACTTCTTGAAATGTTAGATAGAGCTTTAAATGAAGACACCTACCTAAAAGAAAGAAAAATAACTCTGAAAGAAACAAATGCTTTATTACGAATTTCTGGAGGAGATGCCAGAAAATTACTAAATATATTCGATTTGGTTATTTCCTCATCATCAGAAAAAGATATAGTTATTACAGATAAATTAGTATTAAGTACATCACAACAAAACATAGCTTCTTACGACAAAAATGGAGAACATCATTTTGATATTGTATCTGCTTTTATAAAATCTATTCGTGGATCTGACCCAAATGGGACTGTTTATTGGCTAGCTAGAATGATAGATGGAGGAGAAGATGTAAAATTTATTGCCAGAAGATTATTAATTTCTGCATCTGAAGATATTGGAAATGCAAATCCGAACGCTATGGTAATTGCAAACAATTGTTTTCAAGCGGTTTCTGTTATCGGATTCCCAGAATCCAGAATTATTTTATCTCAAACAGCTATTTATTTGGCTTGTAGCCCAAAATCAAATACCTCTTATATGGCTATAAACAAAGCACAAGAAAATGTAAAACAAACAGGGAATTTATCTGTTCCATTGCATTTAAGAAACTCTCCTACAAAACTTATGAAAGAACTAGGATATGGTTCAGATTATATCTACTCTCATGACAATCCAGCTTTGGAACAAGAATTTATGCCTAATGAAATTAGTGGAAATACATTCTATAATCCAGGGAACAACACAAAAGAAAAATCTTTCAGGGAACAACTAAAAACAATCTGGAAGGATAAATATAAATATTAACTATATTTGCAATCATGAGAAAACTATTTTATATTTTAATTTGTACCATACTACTCTACTCATGTAAACATGAATTAGAGACTCCAACCTGGGAAATAGATATGATAGTTCCTATTGCTCATTCCGAGATGAATATTTCTGATATGATTACAGAAGTTAACTCAAATAATATTAGTAGTAGTATTGCTTCAGACAGTTTGGTTTCTCTTATTTTTAGTCAGGAAATAATGGACATGAATTTTGATACCTTAGTAAAAATTGACGCTATTACTGATGAACAGACACACACATTAGATTCTGCTAGTTTTGCTGATGTAGTTATTTCTGATACCTCAACTATTGGTGAAACAATTAACGAAATACCTCTGGGACCAATAATTTTCCCTAATGGAAGTACAAATAGTATCCCCGCAATACAAAATGTTGTAAATGAAGATACAGTGAACATTGATGCTAGTGAGTACTTTGAAACAATGACATTATATAAAGGTATGTTAATCATTGAAATTATAAATGGGTATCCAACAGATATATCAAACATCAATATGTCATTAATTAACTCTACTAATCTCAATGTTATAGGAACTTTCTCTTTTCCAATAATTCCTTCAGGAACATCAGCTAAAGATAGTATTTCTATAGCAGGGCAAACATTAGATGAAAATATTGCAGCGATATTACACAATATAGATATTAATGCAAGTAATGGTCCAGTATTAATAAATTATGAAGACGCTATCATTACAAAAATAACCGTCGCAGATATTGGAATTACAGAAGCAACAGCTATCTTTCCTGAACAACAACTAACAGAAAATCTAAAAGAGCACTCTTTTGAGATGGGAAATGCACAGATAAAGGAAATAGGTATAAAATCTGGAACTGTAAAGATAAATGTGTTAAGTACATTGCCAAATGGAAAAATGATCTACAATATTCCATCCTTAAAAAAGAATGGAGTGCCATTTACTAGTGGAGATATGATTATACCTGAAGCTACAAGTTTAGAATTAACTACTTTTGAATTTGATTTTGAAGGATATATATTAGATCTGACTGGAAAAGAAGGGCGTATTGGAGGAGATACCGTTAATACTATTTATACCGAAGCATATACTTTTATTGATTATACTGGTGAATTAGTAACAATCAACCATGCGGATAGTTTCTATTCATATATTGAATTCGACCTTACTCCAGAGTATGCTATTGGATATCTTGGACAAGATATAATAGAATTTGGACCTGATCAACAAGAAATAAATATTTTTGATAAAATATCTGGAGGCACACTAAGTTTAGAACAAGCAAATTTATCCTTATTAATAGAGAACTTTATTGGAGCTGATGCAAACGTAGTATTCAATGATTTTAACACATCAAATACTATTACAGGAGAAACGGCTAGTGCTAATGCTAGTGTAATAGGAAAT
>ENA-ORDR01001324-ORDR01001324.1-marine-metagenome-genome-assembly--contig:-NODE-1324-length-11614-cov-3.586374_pt1 | contig 11614 bp, 10 predicted proteins | sample MGYA00240993_ERZ508538 | MGnify/ENA primary metagenome ERZ508538 (study PRJEB26207, sample SAMN05421999) | marine metagenome | isolation source: Monterey Bay, California, USA | place: USA:Monterey Bay...
CAATTTCTTTAAACACTGGACTTTCACGTTCCATGTCTGCAATTGTTGGACTGAAAGTGTAATACAATTCGTTAAATGTGCTCATGAAAGCACTTCCAGATTCCGTATTCATTAATTGATTGTCACGAATTTCTCTAAGTTGTTGAACTTGTGGTGCAAATTCAGAACCATATGTTGCAGTAGCAATTAAGCAACCGCCACCCTCTTCAGTAGACTCTTGTGTAGCAACAACTGTTTCCTCTACAACTTTCTTTTCGCCAACTGTTTTATCAACAACAACTAAAGCGAATTCAGTTTCTTGACCAGTATTTCTAATATTTTCAAATTTAATTACTGTAGGTCCTGTTTGATCTTCAGAAAAAGTAAATTTCTCAAAATCTCCACCTACTGCTGCATTATCAGATACACGATGAATTTCTTCATTATTTTGCATAATGACAAATGTGTAATCAGAGAGTCTCATAGGGGAATCAGTGTAACTATCCCTAATTGTAAAAACAAAATTTGTAGGAACTCCAGCTTCAATATCTTTAGGATCCCAGGCAAGATTTACTTTGAATTCTTCACTTTCACTATAAGCAATTAGTGGAAATTTAGTTTCTTGACTAGCAGATAATTTAAACACAATATTGTCTGGTAGTGGTTGTTCTGATTCTCTCATTTCATTTTTTAAATATCGTAAGTGATCTTGTAATAAAACAAAATGAACCGTACGGTCGTTGTCATATGTATAATCATCAACGGTTACTGAAGATTTGAATAGTTTGATGCCGTTAACATAGCCAACATAACTGGGACTCAAAAATTCAGCAAAATCTTTTGGAAAATGTGTTTCCACATGTACAACAGATACGTGAGACATTTTAGTTTCATTCCAATCAAATGGCATCTCAAATGTTACTTCTTTAACATTAGAATCGTAATTGAAATTTGATATTGAATCAAAATATGATTTTGTACTAAATTCTACGTCTACATTATTTTGATCTTTTTGTGGAAAAGATACTGATTCAACTATAGTCAAATCAGCCTCATACACACCAGAATTTTCAATAACATTTGTAGGCTCATCAATAGTTCGTACCTCAATTTCAAAAGTATACAATCCACCTGAATTAAACAAAGGACCTGTAATTTCTACTGGATTTGATTCAGTACCACTCCAAGCTCCAAGTAAGGAGTCTTGTTCTCCATTAATTGTGATATCACCGTCATCTGTTGGAGTGACAATAATTGGTAAAACTCCATTTTCAGTAAAAAAGTAATTTCTTAAAATCATTTCATCATTGTAAAAGATTCCAATTAGATATGTAACGTTCTTTGCAGTTTCATCAGTTTCATTATCTGTTGCAGTGATTGTAATTTTTTCTTGAGGATTTTCAAAATACATAGGTATTTCAATAGAAACTGAAATTTGTTTTTCTTGAATACTAATTGAAGAAATGGTATCAATTCCTAAACCATGTCCATAAACACTACTTGCTGGAAAAAGCAAGCAAAAAATCATTGAAAAAATTAAAACTTTTGTTATTGACAACATCATTTTCAATATACAGGCCTATTTTACTGTCAGTAATTCCTTAGTTTTTTCAATTAAATCATCAATAGTAGGTGCCTCTAAAAGTGGTTGAAGTTCATTAGGATCCTTTGCACCAAGTGCAGCTAGAGAGTAGATGTAATCAATAGTAGGTGAATCACTAGTAAGATAGTACTGTTCTAAAACATGATCAAGTGCATGAGAATCTACAATTTGAGGTAATGCTTGATGTATGATTTTCTTTTTCCATAATTCAATTAATCCCTTCCATCGTACTAAAGAAATATTTTCATCAATTTCAGGAATCATTTCTACTTCAGCTTGTATGTACATTTTTTCTTGAGTTCCAATTTCCTCATGAATTTTTGAAACTTCTTGATGACCTTCAACTGAAAGTGGATCATAGTTTGTAGGTTGAGAAATAGCAGGTGGAATAATTTTTTTTATTCTAAATGAATTTCTACCCATAGTTTCAATATGGAGTTGTAATCCATCCATTTCCACATCTTCACACTTACTAATTTTAGCAATTGTACCTATTAATTTTGGAGAATTCCATCCATTTACAGAATTATGTTCATCTATCAAACATACACCAAATTGACCATCTCCAAGCATACAATCATCAACTAGTTGTTTGTAGCGGGGTTCAAAAATTCTAAGTGGAAGTTCTTGTCTAGGAAATAAGACTAAATCTAAAGGAAAAATTGGAATAATTTTTGTTTCTGTCATTTAATCATCTTTTATCGTTTCTAAATATATGGAATACGGAAATCAAAAACCATTTTCATTTAATGTTAAGCCCAATAAAGCTGCACGAGTATGTTTCCCATATTCAGCCTGTTGAAAATATTTAGCATTTTTTGTTTTATCAACTTCTGTAGAAATTTCATCAATTCTAGGCAATGGATGTAAAATAATTGAATCCTCTTTCATTTGTTTAACAATATCAAGTCCAACAACATAACTACCCTTTACTTTGAGATATTCCTCTTCATCAGGGAATCGTTCTTTTTGAATTCTTGTAACATAAAGAACATCAAGTTCATCAATATGATCCTCAAGTTGTGTAGATTCAGTAAAGTCCAAATTCTTTTTGATTTCATAAGTAGAGTCAGATCTTATTCGTAATGATTCTGGTGAAATCAAACGAACATCAACATCATAGTTACCTAAACCATACAATAACGAGTAAACAGTTCTTCCATATTTTAGATCACCAACAATACCAATTTTTAATCCATCAATCTTTTTCTTTTCTTTTTTAATTGTAAACAAATCTTGAATTGCTTGAGTAGGATGTTCCTCAGTACCACTACCTGCATTAATTACAGGTTTTTCTGAAATTTCAGATGCAAATCTACTGGAACCATCTAAAGTATGTCTCAAAACAAGAATATCAGAATAGATAGACATTATTTTTACTGTATCAGCAAGACTTTCACCTTTTTGAGTGGATGATGAGGAAATATTTGAAATTCCCAAAGAATTACCCCCAATGGATGCCATTGCAGAATCAAAACTAAGACGAGTTCTAGTACTTGGTTCATAAAACAAATATCCCAAAGTTTTTCCTTTACAAATTTCTCGTCTTTGAATAGGATCTAATTGCATAATTTTATCAGTAAATGTAAAGATTTTTTCTAGTTGTTCTTTACTATAATCCTTAATTGAAATAATATCTTTTTGATAGAACTCGTTCATTCTTTCAATAATATATACAGGTGACTATACAAAGTATTCTGATGGAACAGTCTGAACTAATGGTTCGACGAATCAAAGAAGGCACAGTAATTGATCATATTGATGAAGGCAAAGGTATCCAAGTACTTGATGCATTAAGAATTGATGGTAAGGATGGTAGTTTAATCACCATAGCTTTGAACGTACCAAGTGGAAAATCAAAGAAAAAAGATATCATCAAAGTAGAAAATAAATTTCTAAAAGATGATGATACAAACAAAATTGCAGTGATAGCTCCAAAAGCAACTATCAATATTATTAAAAATTACAAATTAATTGAAAAAAGACGAGTATCACTTCCAAATGAAATAGATAGAATATTTCGATGTTCTAATCCAGATTGTATTACAAACAGTGCAGAACATATTGAATCAGTAATGGATTTGATTGATAAAGAAACAATGATACTCAAGTGTAGATATTGTGCAAGAATTTTAGATGTAAACGAAATAAAATATAATTAAAGAATAAAATTAAAAATTTGAAAAATTTGTAGTAAGGACTATTGTCCTAAGATGATAAACATCATGACTATACCGTAGATTGCAATTGATTCAACCATACCTACGAAGATGAATACTTTTGATTGCAATGCTGGGTTCTCACTAATTACTGCAAGACCTGCTGCACCAACTTGACCTAAACCAATACCTGCACCAAATGCTGCAAGACCGAATGCCAAACCTGCACCGAGAATTTTCAATGAGCCATCACTAGATGCACCATCTTCTGCAAATGCAACACCAGTTGATCCTGTAATTGAAATTACTGCTGCTACCAAAAGTAACAAGACTATAGTTTTCATTGTAATTTGGACTCGATAAGTTCCTTATTTAAATCATGATAAGAATTTAGAATTAAATTTTTGTCAGAGTACTTTTTTTGAAACTAGATAGATCATTTTTGATAGATTTTGTAAAATCATCTTTATCCTGATCTATTATTTTTTTAGAGTTTTCAATTAATTTTTTTATTTCTTCTTTTGCCATTATTTCCTACTTTCCATCTTTGCCTTCACTTTTTTTAACTTTGCGAATTCTTCTCTTTCTCTCTCTTCAAGAGTAGCAAGAATAAATCGAATTTTTTGTTGATATTGAGGAATAATTACATTTTCTAGTGCATTTAGCAGTTTTTGTGTTTTTTCTAGTGCTTTTGCAAGGCTAAAAATAGAATTTTCATATTCTGCAGCTTTACAAATTTTTGGCAATAATTCTTTGATTTGTTTTGCCCCTCTATCAATTGAGGAATTAGTATCTGCAAATCCATAAGGCATTGATTTTGTATCTTTTTCAGTTACTGATAATGCAGGAATTTTAACATCAACAACTCTTCTTACATTTACTTCGACTTCCATTACTGGAGGAGTGGATTCAGCAACTGAATCAACAGTGTTAGTACCTAATGCTAAATATGCTTCATTAACAGATTTGTAAATATCTTGTAATGGATCCCAAATTCCACCTCTTGCCTTAGAAGCTTCTTCAATCATCTCTTCAATATTTTTTAGTAAAACTTTACGTTTATCATCTAAAATTCCTTGTACCATTACAGCAACTTGGCTTGATTTTTTGTATTTGAAAAGTTCAATTTTTGTGGCAGCTACATTTTGTCCAAATGACATTCTGTTACTCTCCCTGATAATATTGATCTACGTACTTGTCTTTAATTTTAGTAATTTCATTCTTTGGTAGTTTTGATACAATCTTCCACAAAATAGCAAGTGTTTCATCAATTGTTCTATTTTCATCAGTTGCTTGTGAAAGGAATTCTTTTTCAAAGACATCACCAACATCCATGTATTTCAAATCAATTTCAGTTAATCCGGCTTTACCTACAATTCCTGCTAATGCTCTTACTTCTTGTGCTCTAGAATATGCATCATAAACTTGGTTAGCAACTTCAGCATGATCTTCTCTTGTACTTCCTTCACCAATTCCGTCTTTCATCAATCTACTAAGACTCATCAAAATATTGATTGGTGGGTAAACTCCTTGTCTAAACAAATCTCTACCAACTACTACTTGGCCTTCTGTAATGTAACCAGTAAGGTCAGGAATTGGGTGAGTAATATCATCAGATGGCATTGATAAGATTGGAACTTGGGTAACACTTCCTTTTCTTCCATTAAGTTTTCCTGCTCTTTCATAAAGTGTTGAAAGGTCAGTGTAAAGATATCCAGGATATCCTTTTCTTCCAGGAACTTCCTCTCTTGCTGCACTAATTTCTCTTAATGCTTCTGCATAGTTTGTCATATCAGTTAGAATAACTAAGACGTGCATTCCTAATTCAAATGCCAAATATTCAGCGACAGTTAATGCTACACGGGGAGTGATAATTCTTTCAATTGCAGGATCATCTGCTGTATTCAAAAATAGAACACTTCTTTTTAGTGCACCAGATTCTTCAAGACTTTTTCTGAAGTATTCTGCTTCACTGTATTGCACACCAATTGCTGCAAAGACTACAGCAAAGTCATCATTAGTACCAACTACTGATGCTTGTCTTGCAATTTGTGCTGCTAGTAAATTGTGTGACATACCAGAACCTGAGAAAATTGGAAGTTTTTGTCCTCTTACAAGAGTAATCAATCCATCAATTACAGATACACCAGTTTGAATGAAATCTTTTGGATATTCACGTTGTTCTGGATTCATTGGTTCACCGTTAATATCAATAAATTTATCAGCAATTGGATCAGGTAATCCATCCTTTGGTCTTCCTAATCCATCAAAGACTCTACCAAGTACTTCTTTTGATACTGGCATTTCCATAACTTTTCCAACAAATTTAGCATTAGTACCAGAAATAGATAATCCAGTAGTTCCTTCAAAGACTTGTACGATTGCTTTACCGTTACCAACTTCTAGAACTTTACCTAATCTTCTTTCACCTTCATTAGTTTCAATTTCTACAAGTTCATCAAATGCTGCATTATCTACATCATCAACAACAACTAGTGGTCCTTTAATTTCAGCAATCTTGCTGTATTGAACTCCGCCTTCAGTGGTCAATTTGTAACTTTCACTCCTGAAATATTTTTGAATTGTTCTTTCATATCGTTTTCTAATTGATCAAGTTTTGGCATCTCATCATCTTTGATATCCATTCTTGCTTTAAGTAATGATGTAACAACAGGTAGTTCGCGAATTGAAGCTAATGGTGCTCCTTCTTTTAGTGATTGTTGACCTTGTTTATAGAAATCTACAACTAATTTCAATAATTTGAATTGTTTCTCAGGACTACAGTATGTATCAACATCATCAAATGAATTTTGTTGAAGCAAACCAATCTTTACCATTCTTGCAATTTCTAAGATGAGTTTTTCTTCATCAGGTAATGCATCAGGACCTAAGAGTTTTACAATTTCTTTTAGAGTATCTTCTCTTTGTAAAATTCCATAAGCTTCATTTCTAATTCCAAACCAATCTTCACTGATATTTTCACCCCACCATTTTGCAATATCACCAAGATAACCAGAATAACTGTTCATCCAATTAATTGATGGGTAGTGTCTAGAGTATGCAAGTTTTGCATCCAATGCCCAGAAAGTTTTGATAAATCTCATTGTGTGTGTTGTAACTGGTTCTGTAAAGTCACCACCTGATGGAGATACAGCACCAATCAAAGTAACTGAGCCGTCACGGTCTGGACTTCCAGCTGCTCTAACACGACCTGCTCTTTCATAAAATTCTGCTAATCTTGATGCAAGATATGATGGATAACCTTCTTCTGCTGGCATCTCTTCTAATCTACCACTCATTTCTCTGAGTGCTTCAGCCCATCTACTTGTAGAATCTGCTACAAGAACGACGTCTTTACCCATATCTCTATAATATTCTGCAATTGTTACTCCAGTGTAGATACTTGCCTCTCTTGCTGCTACTGGCATGTTACTTGTATTTGCAACAAGTACAGTTCTATCCATTAATGGTTTTCCACTACGTGGATCTTTAAGATGTGGGAATTCAACTAATACTTCAGTCATTTCATTTCCTCTTTCACCACAACCAATGTAAACAACAACTTGTGAGTTTGCCCATTTTGCAATTTGGTGCAATGTAACAGTTTTTCCAGTTCCAAATGCTCCAGGAATTGAACCAGTTCCTCCTTTAGCAATTGGGAAGAATGTATCAATTACACGTTGTCCGGTAAGTAATGGAACTGTAGCATCATATCTTGTGTTATATGGACGTGGTTTTCGTACTGGCCATTTATGATACATTTTGAGTGGGACGTTTTGACCGTCTTTCTCAACTGTTGCTAATTCAGTTTCTAAATTATAATCTCCTTCTGAAACAAGGTTTGAAATTTTTCCACCTGGATGATTTGGCGGAACCATGATAGAGTGTTCAATAAGATCTGTTTCTTGTACAGTTCCAATAACATTACCTGGTAAAACTTCATCGCCGTTACTTGCTGTTGGGACAAAGTGGTATGTCTTAACCATATCAACTGGAGTAGTTGTAATACCTCTACCGATAAAGGAACCAGATGCTTTTGATAGTTCTTTTAGTGGTCTTTGAATTCCATCATAAAGTTGTCCAATAATTCCTGGACCTAATAATACACTAAGTGGGTTTCCAGTTCCAACTACAGGTTCACCTGGTTTTAATCCACTTGTTGACTCATAAACTTGAATAAATGCTACATCTCCAGTTAATCTAATTACTTCACCAACTAATTTTGAATTTCCGACAGTTACAGTTTCATACATTTTGGCATCAGCCATACCATCTGCTCTAACGGCTGGACCACTAACCCATACAATTCTGCCTTGTGCTGTCATCTTATTCTTTTACCCCGAATTTTGATGCAATTTCTTTCCTAATTAAAGGCTTTAAACGATCTATCTTTGCATCAATAGTATTATCAAATTTCATAGCTCCATCTTTAGACTGAATTTTAACACCACCAATACAATCAATTGTTTCAGATGATAGTTCGGATCCAGTAAAGTTACTTAATGCTGATTGAACTACATCGCGATCTTTAGAATTTGTGAATACTATAACTTCAGATGTTCCTAGGACTTTGGTAGATTCATCTAGTAATGATTTAATGAGATTTGCATAATCGCCATTGCGATCAGAATTTGAAATTTGGTCTAATGCTTTTGTGAAAACTCTACTAACAGCATCTTCTAAAGCTAAAAGTTGTTTATTTCTGGCTTCAATATCAGAACCGCCAATAATCTGTTTTTCAAGTTTATCTGCTTCTTTTCTTCCATCTGCAACAATTTTGTCATATTCATCCTCTAGTTTAGTCACAGAATTATCAAGAGTTTTATGAGAATCACTTACTGCCCCATCTAAATTAGATAGAATATCGTGCTCAGTTTGATCTAAAATCTTATCAATTGTCTTTTCAAGAGAAGAATTTGTCAATATCACGCGTTTTATGATAATAGATTTTAATGTTTGGAAAAGAAAATTCTGTTGAGAAAGATATTAAAAACTAAGAAATTTTCAGAGGATTAACTTGGCAATAGCTGATCTGAAACTTGGAAGCGTAATTTTACCAAGATCTGAGTCACCAAAAGCCATTTCTAGATTAACTGAATTTGAATGGTTTCATAAAATTGATACAGATAACGATACAGTAACTCCAGAAATTGATGATTTGTTACTAGAAGCTCAAAAAACATACCAATCCATTGATGATGTAATCAAAGGTCTTGGAGTTCCACAAATGGTCGGAATTCTTGAAATTATGTTCACAGGGAAAAAAATCAAAAAGAAAGATTACGAAATTGATGAAATTGAAGATATGGTAAATGAACTTAAAAAAAGAGCACCATCAATAATTGATGAACCAATCAAGCTTTTAGAAGAACAAACAACTACAAAACGCTCACTAGAAGAATATACATCATTAAAAGAAACACTCGAAGTTGCAAAAAAGCTAAACATTGATCTTTCAGGATTTGGATTAATGAAATATTTTTACACAAATCTATTTGTAATTGATTCTAAAGATTACGAAGAAATCAGTAGAGCATTAGATGGTATTACATTTTTCAAATATGATTTAGCACTTAAAGAGAAATCTGCAATTTTAGTAATTGCAAGTATAGATGATTCTGATAAAGCACTTAAAGTTCTAAGAGGTTTTAATGCAAACCCATTTTCCATTCCTGAAGGAATTCCTCAAGTTCCATCTGAGGCATATTCAATGGCTGAGGCTAAAATTAAAGAATTAACTGCAAAGCAATCAACACTAACAAAACAAGTTGCAAAAATTACAAAGAAAATTAGACGTGATATTTTAGCAATTCATGAAGAAGCTCAAGTTGCAAAAGACGTACTTGAGACTTTAAGAAAACCAGGAGGAACAAAGAATTTTGCAGTTATTCAGGGATTCATTCCAATAAAGATGGAAGAAAAATTCAAGAATGCAACAAAGCAATGGATGTCTGTTTCTGAAGATGTTACAGACCCAAAATTAAAAGAACAAATTCCAACTCTATTTGATAACCCAAGATTTGTTAGAACATTTGAAGTAATTACAGAAAGTCAGGGAATTCCAAGAAAAGGAGAAGCTGACCCAACACCTATGATTGCTTTGATGTGGCCAATTTTCTACGGATTAATGTTTGCAGATGTGGGTCACGGATTATTGTTAATGGGAATGGGATTATTATTCAAATTCAAAGGACAAGGTAATCTTTCAAGATGGGGAATGTTAATTGCAATCTCCGGAGCATCTGCTGCTATTGCGGGTGTCGGAGCAGGTGAAGCATTTGGATTCCACCTAGATCATATGGGACCATTAGAAGGATTGTTAGAAGAAGGAGGAGCTTTACATTCAATAAGTTGGCTTGTAGGAATTCTCAGTGTTGCAGAATTAACATTTGAACAAGTAATCAATATTCTCAAAGTATCATTATTCATCGGAATTGTACATTTAGTTTGGGCAATGATTTTACGTGTTAAGAGATTAGCTCAAGAAGGTCACAAATTTGTAATGTACATGGAAGCAATTCCAAATATCACACTATATGGTGGAATTGTAGTAATTATGATGTGTGCAATTGGTGCAAACTATGATGTAATGAACATGTATTCTAAAATACATACAGAAGCAGTTCCATGGGTTACAGTTTTCTTGGGAGATTGGGCTCAAGTTTGGATAATCACAAGAATTTCAGTAATTATTGTAATTGTATCAATGACAATGATGATGATAGGAGGAATTATGCATGCAAAGAAACATCCTGAGGATGGAGGTTCTGCGGCAAATGTTGTGATGGAAGTTTTCCTAGGTAAAACAGTAGAAGCGTTAGCTCACACAATCAGTTATGCTAGACTTGGAATTATGTTACTTGTGCATGCTGCGTTACTAATGACAGTTAACAATGCATTTGGTTCTCTAGGTGGATTTGAATCAGGTGCAGCAATGGCAATGATTATTGGAGGAAACTTGGGTATCATGATGATTGAAGGATTAATTGTATACATTCAATCTCTCAGATTGCACTTGTATGAATTCTTTACAAAATGGTATGATGGAGGTTCACAACCATTTAGACAAATTAGACCAGAGTTGATTTACAATCAATTCATTTGGAAGAAAAAATAAATTTTAAAATTATTTTACTGCATTTATTATCAAACTTTTAATATTTTTACAATTAATTTTTTCATAATTCTTACTCTAGTTCATTCTATAGGTAATGTAGTATTATTTCCCCATTCACCCCAAGAGCCCAAATACACCTTAACATTTTTGAATCCTAGTTTTTTTAAAACCAAAAAAGAATTGGCAGCTCTATATGCTCCCTGACAATAAGTGACAATTTCAGAGTCTTTTGAAATATTATAGATTTGAGATAATTCTTCATCACTTTTGAAAGTACCATCATCAGAGATATTTTGATTCCAATCAATATTGATTGAATTAGGAATATGACCAGTTTGAGCAGCTCTAACTATACTTCCATCATATTCACCAGTAGAACGAGCATCAATAATTTTCAAATTATCTAAATTATCTTGAATATGTTCAAATCCAGATAATATTTGAGGGTTAATTTTCCCTAGAAATTCTGATGGTTTGAAATTATTGGCTTTTGTTTCAAGTGATAGGTTTTCTTTTTTCCATTTTGTAACTCCACCATCTAACATGAAGACATTTTGATGTGAAAAATACATCAACATCCAAACACCTCTAGCTGCAAGCATTCCAGATACAGAATCATAAAAGATAACTTTTTTTTCTGAAGTTACACCAAGAAATGGAAGTAGTTTTTTTGCTTGATCATTAAAATTCTCAATTCCTTGTTTTGTTGTATCAATCCAATGAAATGCAAATAGATCTAAATGAACAGATCCTGGG
>ENA-ORDR01001325-ORDR01001325.1-marine-metagenome-genome-assembly--contig:-NODE-1325-length-11611-cov-6.626756_pt1 | contig 11611 bp, 13 predicted proteins | sample MGYA00240993_ERZ508538 | MGnify/ENA primary metagenome ERZ508538 (study PRJEB26207, sample SAMN05421999) | marine metagenome | isolation source: Monterey Bay, California, USA | place: USA:Monterey Bay...
GACACAGCGCCAGCAATAAGAGCTGATGCCGTTGTGGCAATAAGCAGCTTTTTCATGTTTTTCTCCCTACATGCATAATTCAGAGTTTAATTCTTATTGAGTTTTTTATAAAAAGAAAAGTGTCTATTACGACAAAAGTATAATTTCTTTAAGCAATCTTAAGTAACCATGACATTTTTTATTGAAAGAAAGAGGGTTGATCTACTGACTTAATGTTTTTTTAAAAGTCTCACTTATCCCGTTTGTAAGAATCTTTGGTTGCTTTTATCTTTAGATGCCTTATCGACAAAAAGTTGGTTGGTAGTGATAAGAGTTTGGAAAGCGACAGTGAGATTGAGCCAAATGTTAGAGCAATAATGATTGTTAAAAGTTTAAAAAAATAAGTTATATCATTTTTTTGCCAACTGCAAAAATATCTATTTTACGTTATTTTGTTTAACCGCTTTAGAATTTGGTCACTTTCAAGTTTTCTTAAGTTAAAAATTTTTCTGAACTATTACCAGTTTAACAATAGATCACTCAATCTTGAGAGACCCACTTCAAGTCGAGCTTCTGAGCCACCGCCTACACCAATACGAATATGATTAGGTTGGTCATAGGCAGTGCCTGGCATTAAAAAAGTTCGATAAGGATCCGCAAGTAACTTCCGAGTAAAATCTACACTACTGATGCCGTCACTTAACTTTGCCAATCCAATCAAGCCTGCCTGAGGTTTGACCCAAGATAGGCGAGGATTAGAGCTTACGAAGGTATCAAGTTTCTCAAGGTTAGCTAAGCCATCCGCGTGAGCATTCGCCAACGCAATTTTATAACGTTCTGGTCGCATAGCAATTTCAGCAATCACCTCCCCCATGATATTCATTATCTCACTTGAATTTTCTCTTAAAATTATAGCATCCCTGATTAGATCTTTATCTGTGCAAATAAGCCAACCACACCTTAGTCCCTGTAACCCTAGAGATTTTGAAACACTGCCAGTTGTGATGCCTTTCTCATACATACCTGCAATAGATGGAGAGCGTGGACCACCTTCCCATTCAAGACCGGCATAGACTTCATCTACAATTAGCCATGCATCAACACTTCTTGCGTAGTCAACTAATGTGTGCATCTCTTTTGATGAAAAACGTTGTCCTGTTGGGTTGTTAGGATTTGTTAGAAATATAATTTTTGTTCGCTTATTTATCACTTCCTCTAACTTATTCATAGGAAAGGACCAATTGTCTTTTTCTTTTCGCTCTAGGTAACGCTGAGTGCAGCCAATTGCTTTAGAAATTACCCCAGCTTGTGGCCACCCTGGTGTCTCGATTATTATCTCATCCTCTGGTTCTAAAAGTTGCATCATAGCAAGATAATTGGCCTCAGCTGCTCCCGCAGTAACCAATACATCCTCTTTTTCACAAAGTTCTTGTAGGTTAGCCTCACGGCGTATGTGAGTACGTAGTGAAGGTAGACCACGGAAATCTACGTTATTCCAATCAAGTGAGAGCTCTGGATCAAGGTCATTCATAAAAGATCCAAGCTTTGGAGACTGAGATTGTGAATAGCCTATAATTGCTTCAGGTTTAGAATCTGTTGTTTCAAGTAGGTATTCGAACAGAGTGTGAATCTTGACTTTCATGGGTTGCCTATGGTTGATTAAGGGGAGGGAGAAAAACAAATGAAAACGGTTAGTTACCTAAAAGGGACACCAACGAAACTCCACGTGTTAGACTTTGGTTTATTCCAAGTTCACGCTAATGACCGCATCATTGGTATCTGTGGTTTTCTGATACATACAAGTGCTGGAGAAAAAGTTCTAGTAGATACTGGATTTCACCGAAAATATATCACTGATCCTCACGGCTCTGCGTTAGAAGATGGTATGAATAAGTTTGGTCGTATATTGAAACTTGGCCCCATGAATTTTCCAAAAGAGCAACTATCACTTACTGGCATAGACGTTTCTGATATCGATTTATTAATTATTACTCATACACATATTGATCATGTTGGTGGCATAGCTGATTTTCCAAACTGCCCAATCCTAATGTCGGCTGCAGAGCGCTCACTTGAACGTCCTTTGTACTGGGCTGATATCCAACCTCTTGAGTGGCCCAATCGTGAGTATCAACTTCTTGAAAATGATAGCTTAATTGGTCCAGGGTTTAGGGTTTTAATGACACCAGGCCATGCCCCCGGTCAAATTTCGATTGAACTCGAACTGCCAGAAACTGGAACTACATTATTGACAAGTGATGCAATTTCGCGACCAACAGAAATTAATGATGGGTTTGGTGGTTCTTGGAATGAATTCCAAGCAAAAGATAGCTTTTTACGGTTAATGGATCGAGCTAAAGAAATGGACGCATTTGTCATATTTGGGCACTCCCCTGATCAGTGGGCTAAATTAAGGAAAACACCCAAGTACTATTCCTAATGTACATCTCGACCCTGATTTAAAATTATTATGTTTCCACTTGAAATATCACCTGCGGGTGATGCCAAAAAACGTACCCACTCAGCAATTTCAGCAGGCTTCATCAAGTGGCCATGAGGCATTTTTGCGGTAGCTTCCTCTAGAACCTCTTTACTTAAAACGTTACAGAGTGGCGTCTTCGTCATGGCGGGTGCAATAGAATTTACAGAAATTTTGTCTTCTGCATAAGCGCTAGCCAGATGTTTGGTTAAGCTGTCCATTGCTGCCTTGCTTGCTCGATAATGAGGAGGATCAAAAGTGTCAAAATTATAGGCGCCATTCGAAGAGATATTTATAATCTTTCTAACACCTGATCGACCTTTCATAAGCTTTACAGCCGCCTGCGAGCAATGAAAAGCAGAGTCAAAATTTAATTTCATTTGAAGCTCAAATTCGGCTACTGAAACGTCTGGAAAGTCAGACATCAAACAGCCGCCGGCATTATTAACTAATATATCCACACCACCGTCTGAAACTCTGATTGTTTCAAAACCAGATAGAATTTTATTGGGCCTAGTTAGATCAATCTCCATCCCGATAAATTTTCCACCTAATGTCGATTCCATTTCTCTCAAACCTTCATTTGAAATGTCGATACCATAACATTTTGTACCATCTCTGATTAGAGCAGCTACAATCTCTCGTCCCATACCACCAGCTGCGCCAGTGACTACTGCAATCCTCTCGCTCATCTGCTATTCTCTCTCTATGACTCGTTAAAAAAATTGACTTTCAGTTTAGCAATTAGGATTTTTTATGCAAGGCTACCTAGCATTGTCTCCGTAGTTTTGATTCAAATTTCTTTTTTATTAATTATTTTGTTTCCATCGGTTATTGAACAAAATTTAATTGACTGCATTGCCTTGAGAAAGATCATGTTCAGCAACTATATATTAGGAAGTATTATTTTAATTTTTCATAATCTAAAAATAATAATCTTGTGAGAATATTAAAGCTGTGCATATTGTTTATTCAGATGCACGAATATTTTAAGTCAATTTATCCACTTGTTTTATATTTTTCTCTAATTATCGTTGTTTGTCTAAAATTAAAATTAAGATTGTGGTTTCTTTTTAATGTCTTTTTAAAGTTTAGTTTTTCTTGCAGTCAGTAATATCAAGCGGGTGTGTCCTCTAAACTAATAAAAAAATATCTTTTTTAAGATGCTTTAATTAGCATATCTTTACCACCCTGAGCACCCCGTTCTCTGTAAGGTGTCGTATTATATTGGGAACGATAGCACTTTGAAAAATGCGATGGCGAAGCAAAGCCGCAGGCTAAAGCAACATTTATGACTGACATTTCAGTTTGCATGAGTAGATTACGAGCTTTTTGTAATCTTAGTTCCATGTAATACCGCTTAGGTGATCGATTTAGATATCGTCTGAATAGTCGTTCAAGTTGGCGGGTCGACATTCCTACTTCTCTGGCCAATATGGATGGTGAAATAGGCTCTTCAATATTTTTTTCCATCATTTGAATTACTAATGATAATTTAGGGTGACGCACACCTATTCTTGTTGGTATTGATAATCTCTGCCCATCACGCTCTGTTCTAATAGCATTATAAATTAATTGATCAGCCACAGTATTTGCTAAGTCGGGTCCCAAATCATCTGATATAATTCTTAGGATTAGATCAATCGAAGCTATACCACCTGCTGCGGAGCTTCTATTGCCATCAACGACAAATACAGATTTCGATAGCTCTACCTCATCGAACTCTTCTTCAAAACTATCATAATTTTCCCAGTGAATAGTCGCTGTTTTTCCATTCAATAGGCCTGCTTTCGCTAAGACAAAACTTGCAGTGCATAAAGCACCAATATGTACACCTCGTCGCGCTTCTCGCCTTAACCAATTCAAGATTGGTTTAGTTGTATGATCTTTAACGTTGATACCACCGCAGATTATTATAGTATCCCCTCGATTTATTTCCTCTAAACCCATGTCAACTTGGAACTGCGTGCCAGCCGAACACTCGGCTACTTTCCCATTCTCAGAAGCACTTTTCCATTCATAAAATTCACTACTGTGGTAACGGTTAGCTAACCTTAAAGGCTCAACGGCACAAGCAAATGAAATCAACGAAAAATTATCCAACAGCAAAAACACAAATCGCTTTTTTTGGGAAGAATTTATCTCTATCATCATAAACCACCTTTGCATGAAAAACAAAATAATGCAGAATCGTTTAAAGTTTTATATCTCTGCAAAGCAAAAACAGGTTTATAAATTCTATTCAAGAGGGTAAGTTACGGTTTGTAACTAAATTTTTAAAGTTTTGCAGTTTATTTTTGGTAAAGTTGGAGTTGAAATGGATGTTTGGAAAAAATCTGATTGGCGCAAAAAGTCAAGAGTGCAGATGCCTGATTATCAAAATATTAATGTTTTGAATGATGTGGAGAAGCAATTATCAAAATACCCTCCTCTTGTATTTGCAGGTGAAGCAAGAAACTTGAAAAAGCAACTAGGCAATGTAGCCAATGGACATGGGTTTTTACTGCAAGGTGGTGATTGCGCAGAGAGTTTTGAAGAATTTAGTGCAGATAATATTCGTGATACATTTCGCGTGATGCTTCAGATGGCAGTCGTTCTCACTTATGGCGCAAAATGTCCCGTTGTAAAAGTAGGCAGAATGGCTGGGCAGTTCGCAAAACCACGCTCTTCAGGAATGGAGGTCGTTGGTGGTGTAGAGTTGCCAAGTTATCGAGGGGATATAATAAATGACATTGCGTTTAATGAAGATGCAAGAAAACCAAATCCAAAAAGAATGTTGCAAGCCTACGCGCAATCAGCTGCCTCATTGAATTTATTAAGAGCTTTTAGTCAAGGTGGCTATGCGGATATTCACCACGTTCATAGTTGGACATTAGGGTTTTTAGATGGGCCAGGTGCGGAAAAATACGAGGATTTAGCCAATCAAATCTCTGCAGCTCTAGATTTTATGACAGCTGCTGGGGTCACCAGTAAAAATTCTCACACTTTAGGAGCAGTCGACTTTTACACTAGTCATGAGGCTCTGTTGTTGGAATATGAAGAAGCTCTTTGTCGTATAGATAGTACGACAGGCTTTCCGGTTGCTGGCTCTGGTCACCTGATTTGGATAGGGGATAGGACAAGACAAATCGATGGGGCCCATGTAGAATTTTGCAAAGGTGTCCAAAATCCCATAGGCTTAAAGTGTGGACCATCTATTCGTAAAGATGAACTTTTAAAATTAATTGAAACACTTAATCCAGAAAATGAAGCGGGTAGGTTGACATTAATAGCAAGGTTTGGTGCAGGACTAGTTGGTGATCACCTGCCAGAGCTAATTAATTCTGTTGAGAATGAAGGGTTTAAGGTAGTTTGGTCGTGTGACCCAATGCATGGTAATACCATAAAATCTTCTAGTGGTTATAAAACTAGACCGTTTGAAAGTGTGCTTAGGGAAGTTAAAGAATTTTTTGCTATTCATAATTCTGAGGGTAGTCATCCCGGCGGGGTTCACTTTGAAATGACTGGAAAGGATGTGACTGAATGCACAGGAGGCATACGGGCTGTGTCAGATGAAGATCTATCAGATAGATATCATACGGCGTGTGATCCAAGATTAAATGCAAGCCAAGCTTTAGAGTTGGCGTTTTTAGTAGCTGAAGAAATTTCTCAGAATAATAAAGTAACAAAAAGATAAAACACTTAATCACATATTTTTTTACTATTTATTTAGGAAGAAAAACAAAGGATGTTAAATAAATAATGGTTCATTCTATGACTGGATTTTCATCAACAGATTGGATTACTGACGATATCAATTTTTCTTTAGAATTAAAGAGCGTAAATGGTCGTGGATTAGATTTACGAACAAGGTTACCAACTGGTTTTGAAGATTTAGAAAAAAAAGTTAAATCCATCCTGGGTGCATCAATAAAACGAGGAAATATTTCTTTAAATCTTCGAATGGATTTAAAGGAAAGCAGCAAAGATTTTCAAATCAACATAAATTTTTTGAATTCTGTCTTCCAGGCAGATGAAATTGTTCAAACGGAAGCTAAAAGAAAGGGAATTTCTCTAGCGCCATCAAAAGCAACTGATTATCTTCAAATTAAAGGTGTTTTTGGACCAGAGAATGTTGAGGAATGTAACTTTGAGAAATTAAAGGAAATAACCTTTCTAAAATTTCAAGATGTATTGAAAGATTTTTTAGCGTCTCGATTAGCAGAAGGCGTAGAATTAAAAAATATCCTTTTAAAAAATATAGAAGATATTTCTGTCCTCTTAAAGAAAACAGACAATATTCTAGCAAAACGGAAAAAAAAATACACAGCTAAATTAAAAGAAAATTTAATTATGATTACAGAGAGTGTAAATCAATTCGACGAAGGCCGAATAGAACAAGAACTTGCTTTATTAGCCGTAAAAGCGGATGTTTCTGAAGAAATTGATCGGTTGCACAGTCATGTAATCAATGGAACTAAAATTATTAATTCAAATGGGGCCAAAGGACGTAGATTGGAATTTCTATTACAAGAGCTAAATCGTGAAGCTAACACTTTATGTTCTAAGTCAAATGATATTGCTTTGACTGAGATAGGATTAGAATTAAAACTCATCGTGGACCGTTTGCGAGAACAAGTTCAAAATGTGGAGTAATGCATGAAGAATAATCGGCGTGGCGTGTTAATCATACTTTCATCACCTTCTGGGGCTGGAAAATCCTCTTTGGCCCAAGATCTGATAAAATGGGATCATAACATTGTATTTTCCATTTCTTCTACCACTAGAGGCGCAAGGCCTGGTGAAAAAGATGGCAGGGAATATAATTTCACTTCGATAGGCAAGTTTAAAGCGATGGTAGCATCAAAAAAGATGTTAGAGCATGCAGAGGTTTTTGGAAATTTGTATGGATCACCTCTTGAACCAGTTGAACAAGCACTTAATAGTGGAAAAGATGTTTTATTTGACATTGATTGGCAGGGTGGGCAGCAAATAAGCAACTCATCTCTACAAGATGACGTAATTAGTTTTTTCATTTTACCCCCTTCAATCAAAGAATTAGAATTACGGTTACATAATCGAGCACAAGATAGTTCAAAGGTTGTCAGAGATAGGATGAAAAAATCAAAATCTGAAATAAGCCACTGGGGTGAGTATGATTATGTGCTAATAAATGATAGTTTAGATGTAACGTCGAAAGCCATAAAGAATATTTTGTGTGCAGAGCGAATGAGGCGTAGTCGACAGCCAAAATTAGTTGAACATGTTAGAAACTTACAAAATGAGTATAATGAAATTGAAAGTAAATCTTGATGACTTTGTATGCGCTGGCAGGGGTTTCTCCAAAATTAACTGAAATAGATAGTACATGGATTGCTGATGATGCAAATGTCATCGGGAATATTCATCTCGAGAGATTAGTTTCAATTTGGTTTGGGGCTACTTTAAGAGGTGACAATGAAATTATAAAAATCGGATCTGGATCCAATGTCCAAGAAAACTCAGTTTTACACACTGATCTAGGATATCCTCTTACAATTGGGAAAAACTGCACAATCGGCCATAAAGCAATGCTTCATGGATGCAGTATTGGAAATAATTCACTTGTTGGAATGGGTGCAACAATCTTGAACGGTGCAAATATTGGTGAGAATTGCTTAATTGGAGCTGGATCCTTGATAACAGAAGGTAAAACTATTCCGTCAGGTTCATTAGTCATGGGAGTCCCAGGAAAAATAATAAGGGAGCTTGATGATAAAGCCATCGATGGAATAAAAAATTCAGCATTATGGTATCAGAAAAACATGTTAAGATTTAAAAAGCAGTTAACCAAAATATAAATCTTCTTAAGTATTTGCATTAAATATTTACAAACCAGAGATTAGCCTTACCTACATTAGTATGATATTATCAACTCAACTGTAGTGTTTATTAAAAATTGAGGTCAGAATGTACGATGTTAATAAAATACGCGAAGAATTCCCCATATTGTCGCGTGAAGTGCACGGAAAACCGTTAATATATCTCGATAATGGAGCTTCGGCGCAAAAACCGCAATGTGTTATAGACGCTATTAATCTGACTTATTCAAATGAGTATTCTAATGTGCATAGAGGTCTGCATTTTTTATCAAACTTGGCTACAGAAAAATATGAGTCTGTAAGAGAGAAAATTAGGAGTTTTCTGGGAGCAGAATTTCAAGATGAAATTTTACTTAACTCTGGAACAACCGAGGGAATAAACACGATATCGTATGGTTGGGCGGCCCCTAGATTAAAAGCTGGCGACGAAATCATTTTGTCTGTGATGGAGCATCATGCAAATATTGTGCCTTGGCATTTTTTAAGAGAGCGGCAAGGTGTTGTTCTTAAATGGGCGGAGCCAAATAAAGCGGGAGAGTTAAATCCTGATGACATTTTAAATCTGATTACTCCAAAAACAAAATTGATAGCGATAACCCATATGTCAAACGTTTTAGGGACAGTAGTGGATGTCAAAAAGATATGTGAGGCGGTAAAGAATGATGATATAGCTGTCCTAGTAGATGGTAGCCAATCTGCCGTACACTTGCCTATTGATGTTAAGGATCTTGGATGTGATTTTTTTGCGATCACAGGGCATAAATTGTATGGCCCATCAGGGTCAGGTGCAATTTACATCAAGCGAGAAAGGTTGAATGAAATGCAGCCTTTTATGGGTGGTGGCGATATGATTAAAGAGGTTCAAAAAGATTTTGTATCATACAATGTTTCGCCTCATAAATTTGAAGCTGGAACACCATCTATTGTTGAAGCAATTGGCCTAGGGGTAGCCATTGATTATCTTACCTCCATTGGAATGCAAAATATTTATGCTCATGAGGTAAACCTAAAAAATTATGCAGAAGAGAAATTAAATAAATTAGAATGGTTGGATATTCAGGGAAATGCTCAAAATAAAGGGGCTATTTTTTCATTCACAATGGATGGAAATGCCCATGCTCATGACATTTCAACGATAGTAGATAGGCGTGGGATTGCTGTGCGTGCTGGCCATCATTGTGCTCAACCTTTAATGAATTTTTTGGGGGTAAGTGCGACCTGTAGGGCCAGTTTTGGAATGTATAATACGAAAAATGAAATTGATGAACTTACGTCTGCTTTGGAATTCGCCAATGAATTATTTGGATAAAGGTGATAATTTCATAGTTCCAAAATTTGATTGACCGGAGACTATTATGACTTTTTTAATAAGAGAATTAAATCATCAAGATTTTGAGCAATGGCGTGGTTTATGGCAGAAATATTTATCATTCTATGAGACTACCTTAGCAGATAACATTTATACCAGTACCTTTGATAAGTTGGTAGATAAGAAAATAAAATCACAAAATGCATTTGTGGCTGTTAAAAGTAAAAAATTAATTGGCTTAGTTCACTTTATTTTCCATAAAGATAACTGGAAGTTAGAAGATACTACTTATTTACAAGATTTATACACTTTTCCTGAATTCCGCGGAATGGGTGTGGGAAGGATGTTGATAAATGCGGTTTATAAAGCAGCTGATGTCAATAACAGTCCATCAGTGTATTGGCAAACAGCAGAATCCAACAAACCCGCAAGAATACTTTATGACAAAATTGCTTCTTTAACTCCGTTTATCGTATATGAGCGTTAAACTTTAATTGCCACGTTATTAATGTAAGTATAGATCAAATTTCTTTGAGGATATAAATGCAATATTATCCAGGTACACTTAATAAACTATAATTAAATTTGGAGCATGATCTTGGGTAGTTCAGAAAACAAAAGACTTATCATGAAGTTACACCACATCTGGAATACTAAGGATATAAGTTTAATCTCTGAAGTTTATTCTCATAAGGTCGTGGTTCATTGGTTAAAAAGCAATAAAAAAGTGATATCAATTGGACATACTGGCGTGCTCCAAGCCATTCAAGACACTTTACAAGCTTTTCCAGATTGGCATGAAAAAATTGTAGATTTAGTCGCAGAAGGTGATCGAGTGGTAACCCGTTATATCTCTTCAGGAACACACAAAGGTATCTATCAGGATATTGCTCCTACAAATAGAAAATTTATAGTAGATGAGATCTCTATATTTAGGGTTGAAAATAATGAAGTAGCAGAGCAATGGTGTTTAGTAGACGATCTTTCACTCTTAAATCAAATAAAATGAGCATCTTAAGTCAGGATTTGATTATTTGTCGCACTTTAAACTGTTTACTTCAAAAAAAAATTATTGTTTGTCCTTGTTAATAAATGGACAAGAACATGATTAATAAAATGCTAAAAATTTTCCATGCAAGCTCTTTAAAGCATTTAGTGATTATTTTTACAGTTTTTGCAATAACTGGAAGTCTATCCGTATATGTCACCGAACCAATTATTAATTTTATTAATTTAAAGAAGATAGTGGGGTTTTACCCCGTATATTTGATTTTAAAAGTTGTGATAATATTAATCTGCTATAATATTCTTTTAATTACTTTAGGTACTTTGGCCGGTCAATTTCCATATTTTTTTAATATGCAGAAAAAATTTTTGAGAAGGTTTAAGATAAAAATATAAGTCTTTATAAAGTTTAAGCAACGAGGCAATGATGTTTATCGCAATGAACAGATTTAAGATAGTTTTAGGAAAAGAGGCAGATTTTGAAAAAATTTGGCGAGAAAGAGATAGTCGGTTAGATGATGTGCCAGGGTTTATTAAGTTTCATTTAATCAAAGGAAATGAATCTAGCGATCATACTCTTTACTCTTCACATAGCACTTGGAATTCAAAAGCAGATTTTATCAACTGGACAAAATCATTGTCATTTAAAGAAGCGCATAAAGGTGCTGGTAGTCATAGTGACATGTATCTTGGGCATCCTGTGTTTGAGGGGTTTGAGGTGGTTTTATAAGTTTATTTCGTGATTTTTGAGGAAATAATACTCACATTCGATATTCTACATCGGATACCAATTCCAACCAATGAGCTACTTCACCATTAAGTGCTTCTTGAATAGCAATATGTGTCATACCGTTTTCGTGTGTGGCTCCGTGCCAATGCTCTTCATTGGGTGGAATCCATATTGTATCACCAATATTCATTAGTTTAGGTTTTACACCACGTAATCCGATTAATCCTTTTCCACTGGTGATATGCAATGTTTGACCGAGAGGGTGACTG
>ENA-ORDR01001326-ORDR01001326.1-marine-metagenome-genome-assembly--contig:-NODE-1326-length-11609-cov-4.173951_pt1 | contig 11609 bp, 11 predicted proteins | sample MGYA00240993_ERZ508538 | MGnify/ENA primary metagenome ERZ508538 (study PRJEB26207, sample SAMN05421999) | marine metagenome | isolation source: Monterey Bay, California, USA | place: USA:Monterey Bay...
ATTTTTCGTCTTTTGGCATTAGAGATACTGTTCAGTATAAGAAGCTTCTTTTTCTTTAGGACCTTCAACAACCTCTTCAGTTGATTCTTCAACAACCTCTTCGTCTTCTTCGTGAATAGGGTGTGTAACGTTACCACCTTCAGTAGGAACTTTAGAATCCATATCAGTAGTATCTTCTGGAAGTGCAGGAACTTCAACAGGCTTGATGTCTACCTTAGTCTCATGACGTTGTGCATCAGGAATAGGAGCAAGATTGTCACCGAAGTCAACAGGTGAAACAAATGAAGTTGGAATAGTAACTTTACCTACAAAACGACCACCACCGTGATCTTGAGCAACAACGAGGTCATTACCACCATCAACTTGTGTAACACGAATGTGAAGACCAGAGTCGATATAAGAGTCGATAAGTTCTTTAACATTATCACCCATGCTCTTATAGGCATCAACAACCCCCTGAGCCACTCTGTCACATCTAACTATCCCTCCAAAGATATTTACTAAAATAGCTTTTACATTTGAATCTTGTAAAATAATTCCAAAAGCTGTTTCCACACGTTGAGCATCTGCAGTACCACCTACATCTAAAAAGTTTGCTGGCTCTCCTCCTGCTTGCTTTATTAAGTCCATTGTTCCCATAGCCAACCCAGCACCGTTTACCATACAACCCACATTTCCGTCTAAATCAACATAATTTAAACCTGCTGCTTTCGCTTCAACCTCTACAGGGTTTTCCTCTCTTAAATCACGCATAGCAGCGTAATCTTTATGACGGAATAATGCATTTTCATCCAAAGTAACCTTTGCATCTACAGCTAAAATCTTATCATCTGAGGTTTTTAAAACTGGATTAATTTCAAACATTGAAGAATCTGATTTAATATAAGCTGTGTAAAGTGCAGATACAAATTTTGCCATTTCTTTTAAAGCTACACCAGACAAACCTAAATTAAAGGCAATTTTTCTTCCTTGAAAAGGTAATAAACCTAATGTAGGGTCTATGTCTTCTGTAAATATTAAATGAGGAGTTTCTTCAGCTACTGTTTCAATATCCATTCCACCTTCTGTAGAATACATAATCATATTTCTACCTGTATTTCTATTTAACAATACAGACATATAATATTCTTCAGGCTCAGAATCTCCAGGATAATAAACATCTTCACATATTAACACCTGATGAACCTTTTTACCTTCTGCAGATGTTTGTGGTGTTACCAACATCATACCAATAATATCATTAGAAATTGTCTCAACATCATTGATGCTTTTAGCTAGCTTTACTCCACCACCTTTACCCCGGCCACCAGCATGAACTTGAGCTTTTACAACATACCAACTAGTACCTGTTTCAGCAGTTAATTGTTTGGCTGCATCAACAGCTTCTTTTGGACTACTAGCAACAATTCCGCGTTGAATTCTAACACCAAAACTATTTAAAATTTCTTTTCCTTGATATTCGTGTAAGTTCATCTATTTGTAAAATTTAAAACGGTAGCAAAAATACAAATTCAAATTCAATTTTCTTACAATAGAGAATAATAAAAATGTACTTTATTTTATGAAATTAAACAGAAATAGTTCAATTAATAATTTGTTGACTTCTTTTTAAATTTAGATTTATTTACTTTGCCAAATAATCTATCAAAAACATTCTCTAAAGAATAATCAGTTCTACTTATTTTAATATTTTGTTTTTGTAAATTTAGCACTATGGTAATTGCAAAAAATATACACAAAGATTATGGAGATGTCAACGTCTTAAAAGGAGTTGACATACATATAAAAAAAGGAGAAATAGTAGCAATAGTTGGACCATCAGGGGCTGGAAAAACCACTTTATTACAAATTTTAGGAACGCTAGATAGTCCATCAAAAAAACAGGATTATAATCTAGAAATAGATGGTGTTTCATTAAAAAACTTAACCCTAAACAAATTAGCTTCATTTAGAAACAAACATATAGGCTATATTTTTCAATTTCATCAATTGCTTCCAGAATTTACAGCACTTGAAAATATTTGCATCCCAGGTTTTATAGGAAAAAAAGATGCCATCGAAGTTAAAAAAAAGGGAATGGAACTTTTGACTTTTTTAGGACTGGAACATAGAATTAACCATAAACCAAATGAGCTCTCTGGAGGAGAACAACAACGTGTGGCGGTAGCAAGAGCTTTGATTAACAGCCCCTCCGTAATTCTTGCAGATGAGCCCAGTGGAAATTTAGATTCTTCATCAGCTGAAAGCCTCCATCAATTATTTTTTGAATTAAGAGATAAATTTAATCAAACATTTATTATAGTCACTCACAACGAAGAATTAGCCAATATGGCTGACAGAAAATTAACAATGAAAGATGGAACTATTTTATGAATCAAACATTAAATGATCTTATAAATTTCATAAGAAATCCCAAATTAGAAAAAGACCCTAACCAAAATCCTCTTTACAAGATTAAAATTCTAATTCATCTATTATGGATATCAATTTCCATCTCATTTTTATTATCTCTAGTCAACGGTTTATTCACGTCTTTGGGAGTTCTTCACGAAAATCGTCATATTGCAGACAATTTTTTTAAAGACTCAAGTGGTCTAAAAATTCTTTTCCTGGCCTCTGTTCTTGCTCCAATAGCTGAAGAGTTGATTTTTAGAGCTCCATTGGTGCTTTTTAAGCAACCAAAACTTTTTAAGATAGCATTTTATACAATTGGAATTATATTTGCTTACGTACATATTTTTAATTTCGAAATAAATACCAATGTTATCCTTTTTTCACCTCTTTTGGTTGCTCCTCAACTTTTTGTAGGCTTCATTTTTGGATTTATTAGAATTCGACTAGGTTTAATATGGTCTATTTGCTTGCATGGTTTGTATAATGGTTTATTAGTTTCATCATTTCTTATAGCTACCAATGGTAATTCCTGATAAAGATTTAAAAGAGTTTCTTGATGTAAAAGCAGACCTCTACAACAGAAAGAATTTTATACAATCTGACCCTATTCAAATACCTCACCAATATGTAAAAAAAGAAGATATAGAGATCGCTGGTTTTTTATCCGCAACAATAGCCTGGGGTAATAGAACAATGATTATTAGAAATTCAAAAAGAATGATGGAAATCATGGATAACTCTCCTTATGATTTTGTTATGAACCATTCAAAGAAAGAACTTAAAGCGATTACTAAGTTTGTTCATAGGACATTTAATAGCACAGATTTCAAATATTTTATAACGTCTCTCCGAAATATTTATCTACGTCACAATGGGCTAGAATTTATACTAAAACCATCTGATGGAGAAATAAATTACCAACATTCAATAGCAAATTTTAAAAACATATTTTTTGAGCTTTCACATGAGATTAGAACAGAAAAACACGTCTCTAATCCATTAAAAAACTCAGCTGCAAAGAGAATAAATATGTTTTTAAGATGGATGGTAAGAGCGGATAATAAAGGTGTAGATTTTGGTTTATGGAAAACTCATACTCCTTCATTTTTGTCATGCCCATTAGATGTTCATTCGGGAAATGTTGCTAGAAAATTGGGAATTTTAACACGTAAACAAAACGATTGGAAAGCAGTGATTGAATTAGACAGCAAACTTAGACAGTTTGATAATAACGATCCCATAAAATACGATTTTGCTCTTTTTGGACTGGGAGTCTTTGAAAAATTTTAAAAATCAAAATAGAAGCTTAAAATTAATTTTTTTCTTTTAAATTAGTTAAGCTTAAAATTCACTATTAAAAATTTAGCGGAATTTGATGAAAACAGTTTAATAAATGAAAAATTAGCGAAAAAATTAAATTATTTTAGATGATGCAATTTAAATATCCTGGTATATTTTACTTATTAATTGTTTTAATAATACCTTTAATTATTCATCTTTTCAATCTTCAAAAATTTAAAAAAATTGCTTTTTCAAATGTTCAATTTTTAAAAAAAGTAAAATTAGAATCTAGAAAAAGCTCAAAAATTAAAAAATTTATAATTTTAGCACTAAGAATAATTAGCTTTTTAGCGTTACTTTTTACATTTTCACAACCATATTATAGTGATAAAAAGATTAATGAGAGCATTCATAATTTTATTTATCTAGATAATTCGATGAGCTTAAATACAAATGATCAAAATGGAAATAAACTTAACGAAGCTATTCAAGAAATAATACAATTTGCACCAAAAAAAGAAACCTATTCTTTACTTACAAATGACGAATTTTTATCAAATATTTCTAAAGAAGAAGTGAATATCTATTTGAAAAAATTAAATTTCTCAACAAAAAACTCCTATTTTGGTGATAAAATTAGAACTTTAGAGAGTAAAATAAATAATGAAACTAATGAATTAAATAAAATTATATTAATAACTGATTTTCAACAATTTAATAAAAATAAAAATTTTAAGTTTACAAATGTAAATACTCCATTATACTTAAAGAAACCTGATTTAAAAAAGAAAAACAACATTTCTATAGATAGTGTTTTCATAAAAACGAATGATAGAAAAGGAAATTTAATATCAGTTGTTATTAAAAATCAAGGAGAAGAAAAAACAGACATTCCTATTGCTTTATTTAATGCTTCAAATCTTCTAAATAAACAATCATTCTCTATCAAAAAAGATAGAAAAAAAACTATTGAATTTCCAGTCGAAAGTTTAGAAAAAATTAAAGGCAAAATAGAAATAACTTATAACGATGTTTTTTTATTTGATAATATTTTTTATTTCACTTTAGATACACCTCAAAAAACATCAATACTAACTATCGGAAAAAAATCTACATTCTTGTCAAAGATTTTTACTAAAGATGATTTTACACTAATAAACTCTTCAACTGATCAAATTAACTTTAATATTATACCCTCACAGCAATTAATTATTTTAAACCAGCTGCAGAATATTTCTGATATTTTGAAAAATAGCTTACAACAATTCATCAAAGGCGGTGGTCATCTGTTGATAATTCCTGCCAATAACATAGATATTAGCTCCTACAATACTTTTTTAAAGATTTTTAATAAAGGCTCCATTAGAAAAAATAGCATTGATACACTGAAAATTACTGATATTAATTTTGAACACCCCATATTTAACAATGTTTTTTCCAAAAAAGTAACAAATTTTCAATATCCATTTGTTACTCAATTCTATAACCATAATTTTAGCGGCAGCACTATTTTATCTTTTCAAAACAAATCTTCTTTTTTAAAAGAAATAAACAATTCTTTTTCTAAAATTTATTTTTTCTCATCTCCATTAGATAAAAAATCTACAAATTTTTTTAATTCACCTTTGATTGTTCCAATTCTCTTTAATATAGGCAAGCATAGCCTAGAAATAGACAAACCATACTATATTCTTCAGGAACAAAACAGGCTAGAAATAAATAAAAAAATAAATAAAAACCAACTTATAAAATTTTCTAATTCAAAAAATTCATTCATCCCTCAACAGAAAACATCCTCTAATAAGATTTCTTTGTTCACGAATAAAGAACCTAAAGAAAGAGGATTCTATACTGTAACCTTAGAGAATGATACTTTAAAAACTACAGCCTTTAATATTTCACCAAAAGAGAGTTTATTAAGCTTTCAAAATTTGGACAACATTCAAAACAAAAATATCTTTACTTATGACTCTGTCAAAGAACTTTTTACAGAAATAAATGAAAAAAACAAAGTTCAATGGCTCTGGAGGTTGTTTTTGGCAATTGCAATTGTATCTTTGTTGTTGGAAATTTTAATTTTAAAATTCTTCAAAACATGACTACGCTTTTAAAATCGGCTACCATAATAGACCCTTCAAGCCAGTATCATAAACAAATTAAGGACATTTTAATCATCAATGGTAAAGTTGATAAAATAGCCAATAAGATACAAAACAAACCCACATATAAACTTGTTGAGCTTGAGAATCTTCACGTTTCATGTGGCTGGTTCGATACTAGTGTTTCCCTTGGAGAACCCGGATATGAAGAAAGAGAAACAATTCAAAATGGTCTATCAGTCGCCTCAAAAAGCGGCTTCACCTCTATTGCATTAAATCCAAATACATTTCCTGTAATAGATTCTAAATCTGATATAGAATTTTTAATAAATAAAGCATCAAATTCAGCTACTTCACTTTATCCAATAGGTGCATTGACAAAATTAAGTGATGGGAAAGAGATTGCAGAACTTTATGACATGCAGCAATCTGGAGCCATCGCTTTTGGAGACTACAACAAACCAATTGTTAATGATAATTTGATGAAAATTGCTTTATTGTATGCTCAAAATTTTGATGGATTAGTGATTAGTTTTCCCAAAAATAATTCAATTTCAGGAGATGGAATTGTAAATGAGGGGGTTAATAGCACTAAACTAGGCATAAAAGGAAGTCCTGCATTAGCTGAACATATGCAGATAGCTAGAGACTTATTTTTACTAGAATATACTGGAGGAAAGTTGCATATTCCTACTATATCAACAGCTAAATCTGTAGCGTTAATTAAAGAAGCAAAAAAGAAAGGTCTTCAAGTAAGCTGTAGTGTATCTGCACATCATATAACACTAGTAGATGATGAATTACAGTTTTTTGACAGCAAAGTTAAAGTTACACCTCCACTTAGAACCAAAGCAGACACCAAAGCCTTACAAAAAGGTCTTAAGGACGGAATTATAGATATGATAACCTCTGATCACAACCCAATAGATACAGAGCATAAAAAACTAGAATTTAGTCTCTCAAAAGATGGTACAATTGGTTTAGAAAGTTTGTTTGGTGTAGTAAACACTGTTTTAGACCTCGAAACAACTATAAAATGCTTGACCACAAATCCAAGATCTGTCTTTGGACAAGATATTCAATCAATAAAAAAAGACACTATAGCTAATTTTACTTTATTTAATCCTGAAGGATCTTATCTATTTTCTAAAGATAATATCTTATCTACTTCTAAAAATTCTGCTTTTGAAGGAAAAAAATTACAAGGAACAGTTTATGGAATTTTTGCCAACAAAAAATTAGTACTTAACTAACCCTATGACTGACATATTACCCTACGTTATTAGACAACCAAAAAAGCCTACCAAAACCCCATCTTTATTAGTATTACTTCATGGTTATGGCAGTAATGAACTAGATTTATTTTCATTTTCAGATGAATTACCTGATGATTTATTAATTGTTAGTTTAAGAGCTCCTTATGAGATAGGGCACGGAGGGTATGCTTGGTATGCTATAGATCTTGATAGTGAAAACAATAAGTTTTCGGACTTGGTTCAAGCTAGAGAATCTATGCAAAAAATAGCAGCTATTATTGATGATTTAAAAATTCAATACAATACAAAACCCACTAATACTTTTTTGTTAGGGTTTAGTCAGGGAGCTATTCTTAGCTATGCTCTAAGTTTAAATTTTCCTAATAAAATTCAACACGTAATTGCATTAAGTGGTTATTTAAATAAAGAATTAATACCAAATGGTATAGATCAAAGAATTTCGACTGACTATTATATCTCACATGGCTCCGTTGATCAAGTTATTCCTGTAGAATGGGCAAGAAATACAACTCCATTTTTAGAGACTTTAAAATTACAATACGAGTATTCAGAATACCCCGTTGGCCACGGTGTTTCTCCACAAAATTTTTTTAGTTTTAAAAAGTGGATTGAAAATAGGTTGTAATTTATACAACTTAGTTAATTTTTAGATTTCAATACTTAAACCATCATAGGATAAAAACACATTCTCTGGAAGATTTTTTTGCACCTCTTCATGAAACCCTAATTTGTGGCTAATATGAGTGAAATAAGCTCTTTTAGGATTTATTTCATTAACAAATGCTAAAGCCTCCTCAAGATTTAAATGAGTTGGATGCTCTTTAATTCGAAGTGCATTGACTATTAAAACTTCTAAATTTTCCAACTTTTTTATTTCTTTACTAGATATAGTTTTTAAGTCAGTTATGTAGGCTACGTTATTAAACCTATAGCCAATTATTGGCAATTTACCATGCATAACATTAATTGGTGTTACTAGCATTTCTTGCAGAAGAAAACTTGACGAACCTACTATGTTTTCAGAGAGTTTAGGCGCGCCAGCATACCTATTTTTAGTCTCAAAAATGTATGAAAATCTAATTTTTAGATTATCAATAACCCGTTTTTGAGCATAAATAGGCACCTCACCCATCTTATAGGTAAAGGGTCTTAAATCGTCTATCCCAGCGGTATGATCAGCATGCTCATGAGTAAATAAAACCCCATTTATAGAATGTACATTTTCTCTCAACATTTGTTGACGAAAATCAGGTCCACAGTCAATAATATAACAATAAGTATCCACTGAAATCATGATAGCCGATCGCAACCTTTTATCTTTTGGATTATTAGACATACAAACAGGATCGTTATTTGCTATCATAGGGATACCTTGTGAAGTTCCTGTTCCTAAAAATGTAATTTTCATATACAACAAAAATAACATAAAAATTGACTGATAGCAATCAATTTAGTTACCTTTGTTTTAAGCAAAACTTCAGCAAAATGTCAATTTCTTTAAAAGGAGATAAGAAAATAAGCAATATCCCTGCAACTAAAAGCAAAGCATTAAGAATTAATTTAAATACTGATATTTATGGGACTTTTGCCGAAATAGGCGCTGGACAAGAAACTGCTCGAAATTTCTTCAGAGCTGGTGGTGCGTCCGGAACTATTGCAAAAGCAATGAGTGCTTACGACAAAGATTTTTCTGATGCTATTTATGGGATTGAAGAAGATAAACGATATGTAACTGAAGATAGATTAAAAAGAATGCTTCACCATGAAGTAGATTTAATTGAAGATCGACTTAGTAGAAAAAAGCACCCTGATAAATTATTCTTTAGTTATGCAAATACAGTTGCTACTATAGATTTTTCAAAAAAATTTAAAGGTCATGGTTGGGTTGGTATTAGATTTCAATTAGACCCTTTAGAAGATTTTAATGAAATTGTTCTTCACCTTAGGTTCAAAGAAACAGATGCTAGACTCCAACAAGAAACTTTAGGTGTTTTGGGAGTTAATTTGATTTATGGTGCTTTTTATTTAAACGATAATCCAAAAGAATTATTAAAATCTTTTTATGATAACCTTCAAAAAGATCAACTAGAAATTGATATGATTAATTTCTCTGGCCCTCGCTTTATGTATGTTGATAATCGATTAATGAGCCTTCAACTTGTTAAAAACAATATGACTACTGCAGTTATGTTTGGACCAGACGGAAATAACCTTCTACCTGCCCAAGTATTATACAAAAAAAATATATTGGCCCTTAGAGGAAGTTTTAGACCAGTTACGAAAGTTAATATGGACATGTTTGAAAGGGCTAAAGAACTTTTTTTTAGTGAAAAAAAGGTAGACCCTGAAAACTCACAAATTATTTTCGAAATTACATTAAGTAATCTAAGAGCAGAAGGCGAAATTAATGAGCGTGACTTTTTGGATAGAGCTGAATTATTATGTTCTCTTGGACAAAATGTAATGATTACTAATTTTCAAGAATACTTTAAACTAGTTGAATATTTTAGTGAATTTACAAAAGCTAGAATGGGATTAGCTATGGGGGTATACAATCTTATTCAAATATTTGACGAAAAGTATTATCGTAGTTTAAGTGGGGGTATTTTAGAAGCATTTGGAAAATTATTCTACAGGGATTTAAAAGTTTACATGTATCCATACAGAGACGAAGAAAAGCAAGTTTTTATTACTAGTGAGAACTTAAAAGTTCACCCTAGAATGAAAGAATTGTATAAATTCTTTAAAAACAATGGAAAACTAGTAGATATTTCAGACTTTGATCAAGAAATTTTTCACATTTTCTCAAGAAAAGTTTTAAAAATGATTGCAAAAGGAGAAAAAGGTTGGCAAGAAATGCTACCAGAAGGAATCTCTGAAACAATTGTAAAGAAAAGACTTTTTGGATATACTAAAACAAGAAAACAAACATAATTTTTTTTGCATTAAACTTTTCCTGAACTTTAGTGTCTAATTAAAAAATATATTTTTTGATTGATGAAATCACTTTAGTTAAAGAACTACAAAAAGCCCAAACAAAAGAAAAAGCTTTTAAAAAGTTAATTACTGAGTACAAAGAACGCTTATATTGGCATATTCGTAAGATTGTTATTTCTCACGATGATGCTGATGATGTACTACAAAACACATTCATCAAAGTTTTTAAAGGAATCGATAAATTCAAACAAGACAGTAAATTATATTCATGGATGTATCGGATAGCAACTAATGAATCCATCACCTTTATCAACAAAAGAGCGAGAGAAAGAAATATAGATATTACTGAAATGAAACAAAAACTAGTTTCAAATTTGCAATCAGACAAATGGTTTTCAGGAAATGACATAGAACTAATTTTACAAGAAGCAGTTGCTACATTACCAGAGAAACAACAATTGGTTTTTAATATGAAATATTTTGATCACATGAAATATCAAGAAATTTCTGAAATACTTGGTACAACTGTAGGAGGATTAAAAGCTTCATATTTTCATGCAGTAAAAAAAATAGAAAACTATATAAAAAAGAAAACTCATTAAACCTTAAAACAAAAATAAAGTCTTAATAAAATGAGAGAAAATGAAGATCATACTCAAAATTGGAAATTATCCGATGATATTAAAACTGGATTTACCGTTCCTAAAAACTATTTTAAGGGTATAGAGGATGATCTTTCATTAAATTTAATTGAAGAAAAACTACCTAAAAACAACGTTTTTGAAATTCCAAAAACTTATTTTGAAGAATTTGATCATCATATTATTGAAAAAATAAAACCTAAAAAAGGTAAAATCTTAAATTTCAAAAAAATAAAATTGATTCCTGTTGCAGCTACCATAGCTTTAATCATCTTTTTTGGAACAAATTTTTTATTAAATAACAATTCTGAACTTTCTTCTGAGGAGATAGTTAATTGGGTAGATATGAATATTAATACTATATCTAATGATGATATAGCGATAGCATTTACAGATGTAAATTTTGATGATATAAATCCTTACGTCACCATTAAAAGTGAAGATATTATAGAATCTTTAATAAATTCTGATGACATAGATTTTCTAATTGAAGAAGCGAACATAAACGAAATAAACTAAAAGATGAATTCGATAAAATTTTTATTTTTATTTGTAGCCATTTTTATAAGCACAAATAACTATTCTCAAAACAGAAAAAAAATAAATAAAAACCGTGTTAAAGCACACAAAATTGCTTTTATCACAGATCAATTAAATCTAACAACTGATGAAGCCGAGGTATTTTGGCCAATCTATAACGCACATGAAAAGCTACTATCTGAATACAGGGAAAAAGAAATTAATGCAATGGAATCGATAGTTAAAAACCCGAATAAACGGTTTTCATCCCCAAAGGACCTTGACAACATTGATGAGTCTGAAGCAAAAAAAATTTACAATATAGTAACTGATATAAGAATCAAAACTCACCAAGAAAATAAACGTTATTTCACTAACATGGCTACTATTTTATCCTATAAGAAAATTTTAAAACTTCAAATAGCTGAAAGAGAATTTAGGAAAGAATTATTCAGAAAATT
>ENA-ORDR01001328-ORDR01001328.1-marine-metagenome-genome-assembly--contig:-NODE-1328-length-11596-cov-2.156437_pt1 | contig 11596 bp, 10 predicted proteins | sample MGYA00240993_ERZ508538 | MGnify/ENA primary metagenome ERZ508538 (study PRJEB26207, sample SAMN05421999) | marine metagenome | isolation source: Monterey Bay, California, USA | place: USA:Monterey Bay...
GTGATTTGTAATCAGCAGGTCGACCGTTCAAATCGGTTCGCCAGCTCCATGTTTAAAGCCTTATTCTAATTGACTCTAAAGGTCATTGGTCTGAGGCTTTTTCTTTTTTTATCCGATTTTGTTGATATTTTAAGCTTATTCTCAAAAGTAGCGCTAAGGTAAAAGAAGTCACTATTTGTTGATAGGGGTATGTATAACCTACAGGTTAGAAAGTCTAAACATCATATTTCCTTCTTTTCTTACATCTACTAAAGAGTATTCATTAGTTGAGATAAGGAGATCAGCCCCTTTCTTAACAAGGCTTTGGGTTTCTGATTCTAAATCTTTTACTGTAAATGACATATCTGCTATGCCTTCTCCTCTATTGTTTAAATATTCTCTATAAACACCACTATCTCTAGTTGGTTCTATAAACTCAAACATCACAGAACCCACCCTTACATGACAGAATTTAATGCCAAGATCATGAGATTGATATACTTCCTTTTCTATAGAGAAGCCTAAATTTGAAAAGTATTGAGAAGCTAATTTACAATCCTCAACTACAACCCCTACTCCTAAAAAATTCCAATCCTTTACCAAAGGATGAGAATTATTATTTTCTCTCCAAGCAATTTCCCACTCATCAGCTGGTGGTCTTAGCGATATCATTACATCTCCATGTTCGCGTGTATCTAGATAATTTTCAGTAGTCTTGCCATTAACTGTTGCATTAAAAACAAGATCGCATCCATTTTCTAAGAACCTTTTAGTATCTCTATCAATATCAGGTGTATTGAAGGCAATATGATTTATCCCAGGCCCTTTCGTTTTCAGGTATTCACTTATAAACATACCGGGTCCAGGTTTCATTGGATACACCTCTAACTGGCAGTCTCCAATTTGCGAATTCCCATCTCTAAAATTGTGGGGCCCTCCAGTTTGATATTGATGGGTTATAGGATCTCCTTTCAAGGTTTGAAAATACATAAGCTCGCCTAGACCTTTTTCATAAGGTAATAAGGGTTGAGGTCCGACGCTAACTCCTGCTCCAATAGACTGCAATTGATTAAGTAGAGCGTTCTTATCGATAACCATCATACCTAGATGATTTAGACTCCAATCATCACTCATGCCATGTAGCCGCCATCAACATTAAGAATTGTTCCAGTAACATAACTAGAAGCATCAGAAGCTAAAAAAACAGCTGCATTTGCCATTTCTTCAAAAGTTGCAACTCTTCCTAAAGGTAAGTTTTTAGGGCCAGTAAGCCAAGCTTCAAATTTTTGTTCTTCTGTTATCTCTTTCTTTTCTTTTTGAGATGCCTTTTCCTTTTTCTTAAGTTTTTCTTGTCCTGGAAATTCTTCCCATTCAACCAAAGAAGGAGCTATGGCATTGACTCTTATGTTGTAAGGCCCGAGATATCTACAGTATTGTCGTGTCATCATAGCTATTCCAGATTTAACGATTGCATAGTTACCCATCATCTTGTCAGCGTGGGCTTTTAAACCTCCTCTTGAAGTTAAGTTGATTATACTTCCGCTTTTCTGCTTCATCATTATTGGAGAAACTTCTTGAATCATTAACCAGTAACCTTTCAAATTGACATCAGTTAACTTATCCCAAGAATCTTCATCTAAATCAACCATTGATCTCGAGTGATACATAACGGCTACATTCATTAAGATGTTTATGGTTCCAGACTCTTTAACTACTTTTTTTACTAATTTCTTAACATCTTCTTGGTTGGATATATCGGCTTTAAGAGCTAATGATTTACGTCCCATCTCTTGAATCTCATCTGCAACAGTCTGAAGTTGGCCTGACTCTAGATTGACATCAGATACGGCTACATCTGCACCTGCTTCAGCTAACCCCAAAGCGAATGCTTTACCCATGTTTCTTCTAGCTCCTATTACCAGAGCTTTTTTTCCTATAAGAGAAAAATCGCTTAAACTCATGATGTCGTTCAGGTCAAAATTAATAAGTATTCTTAAAGACTATATCAAAATTAGACCAAAGTTCTTTTCTTATAAAAAAGAAGAAGGAAATCAAAATAAATTTTTACTATCTAATTTTTTTATTCCCTATCTAACCTTTGATAATCTTCGTCTTCTTCTTGCCTTTTGAGTTCTTCCAATTCATCAGATTCATCACGCTCTGTAGGATGAAAAATTTCTTCTTCATAATTTGGGTCTCTTGGTTTTTTAAGCCAATCTAATATCTTTTTTAGTAATTTCTTAATCAATTCTAGTGCTAACTTCCCTGATGCCCTCCTAATTATTATTTAACACAAATTTAGTATATCAGAACAAAATATTGTATGAATTTTAAACAGTTACAATTACAGAGGCGCTTGGCAAGTACTAGCAGAAGAGTCTGGCCTATCGCATGGAAATGACTTCCTCAAGAGCTCCTCATTATTTAAATTATTTAAATGATGCTCTGCACTTAACATGTCACTGAATCTACTACTACAATCTAATATTCTGTTATTCCTCTCTTCCAGAATCAGCCTATAAACTCTTATTTTATCTTCTCTGATTAATTTGTTAAAAAGTTGATCGCTTTCTGGAAAGCATAGAGTGTAATCATCAAGATTCTTACCTACGGAAAATTCTGAAGAAATTGGCATATTCGAACAAGCTACGAAACAAAGGAAAAGAAAAACGGAGAAAATCTTCACTAGACTGCCTTCATAAACCTGGCATTAAGATGAAGGTAGGAATTTTCATTAGGATGTTTTGACCATATTTCTTTCCATTCTGGATTTTCTAGAAAAGCTGCAAATTCTGCGTCTCGAACCTCTTTGCTTGGCCACCTGATTATCCAACATACATTTGGTTGGCCATTAGGAGAAACGATAGGTGAAGAGCCTTCAACTTCTGATTCCAGTCCTTCGTCGAGCCAAAAATCTATGACATCTAAATTCTCTTTTAACCACGGGCCTGCTAAATTTTTTGCCCACTCCTTATAAGCATCAAACCACTCCTGATCAATCGTATAATCTCGTATTTCGACAATTGCATTTGACATATTCTTTCCTTTTTTTAATTATCTGAGCTAGGTCTTGAAGAGACTTCTCGGTGCCACCTATGTAAGTTTTTTAATTCATCATCCGGTTTTAAATCTACCATTCTTGATGCAAAATCAACAGCAGATAATAGAGTTATATCAGCGATCGTGTACCTATCTCCAGCCACAAATCTTGAAGAAGCAAACTCCCTATCTAGTCGCTTATAAAAGGAATTTACATTCTTATCACTTGCTAATTTAGCGGCTGGTATTTGTTCAAAAATACCCATGCTGCCAACGATGGGTCCATTGACCCATGATGTTCCTATCTGTGTCCAAAGTTCTAATTCAATATGTCTGTTTCTACTTTCTATAAAAGCAAGTTCGAAGGGATCTTTTCCAAAGAGGTTAGGTTCTGGTTCTATACTTTCCAAATAACGACAGATTGCCACAGATTCAGATATACATCTTCCATCATCTAATTCAAGGACAGGGATCTTTCCGCTGGGATTCTTTTTAAGGAACTCTTCTGACTTGTGCTCCCTTTTAGACATATCGCAATTAACTAGCTCAAGATCAATTCCTTTTTCTGCTGCGAAAATTTTTACGCGCCTTGGGTTAGGCGCACTCGGAAAGTCATATAATTTCATTTTTTAAGAAATCGCTGGTGCGTCTTTTCCCAAAAACTCGTCCCTGAGAGTTCTCTTTAAAACTTTACCTGTTGCATTTCTTGGTAAAGCTTCTATAAATTCAACTGATTGAGGGACCTTAAATTTTGCCAAGTTCTCCAGACAATGTGAAATGACATCTTTTTCTTCCAATGCTTGCCCTCCTTTTAAAACTAAAATGGCTTTTCCTGTCTCTCCCCATCTTTCATCGGGTACTCCAATAATGGCTGCCTCTGCTATTTGGGGAAGCTGGTACAGAACGTTCTCTACTTCTGCAGGGTAGACATTCTCACCTCCAGAAATATACATATCCTTCCAGCGATCAACTATATATACAAAGCCTTCGTCATCAAATCTTGCAGCATCTCCAGTTTTAAGCCAGTCACCTTCAAATGAATCTCTGGTTGCTTCTGGTTTGTTCCAGTAACCCGGGGTTATATTAGGACCTCTAATATAAAGTTCTCCAACCTCACCCCAAGGCAACTCTTTACCATCATCATCAACGACTTTAACTTCTGTATGGAGCAATGGTTTACCTGCTGCCCCTAATTTTCTTTCAGCATCTGCTGCATCAAGCCCTATACCTCCGGGACTGGTTTCAGTCATGCCCCAGCCTTGGGTCATAGAGACACCTCGATCTGACCATGCTCTCAAAATTGCTTCGGCACATGGAGCCCCTCCAATACCTGCAACTTTTAATCCGGATAAATCAGTTTTATCGAAGTCCGGATGATTCATCATGAATTGATATGGCGCTGGAACGGCAAAAAAGTGGGTTACTCCGTACTCGCTGTTTCCGATGATTGATAAAGCTAATCCCGGTTCAAACTCTTTAATGAGAATTATTTCACCTCCGGCATGAAGTACAGGATTGGCATAACAGTTCATTCCTCCAGTATGAAATAGTGGAAGAACAACCAGCTGAACGCTTTCTGAAGTGACAAAAACTGGAGAAGCCAAATTAATGCAATTATAAAGTTGCATTTGATGATTGATCATTGCTCCTTTGGGATGGCCTGTCGTTCCTGAAGTATACATAATCATGATCAAGTCTTCCTGAAAGGATTCAACAACCTCATGTGATCCATCAGAGCCATTAAGGGCTTCTTCATACTCACTATGTAAATCGTCACTATCGATCTGCAAGGACGAACTAATAGAGCAATCTTTCTGTAATTCTATTGAAATATCTAAAAACATAGCGTCATAAATCAAGGCGCTAGGAGTGCTGTCTTTTAATATGTATTCCAGTTCAGGTTTTGTTAGACGCCAATTAAGGGGCAATTCAATGGCACCAATTTTTGCACAAGCGAATTCAAGCTCAAAAAACTCTGCACAATTTTGAGAAAGTATAGCCACCCTATCACCTTTTTTAATACCTTGACTTTGCATCCATCCGGCAAGCTTATTTGCTCTATTGTTTAATTCAGAATAGGTTAATTCTTTGTTGGAACTTAAATCTCTGATTGCGACTTTATTGGGTCTTACGTTCGCATGATAAGCGGACCAATCGTAATGTTTAACTGTCATTTAATTTTCCTTTTTTATTTTTTATTTTTTATTTTTAGAGAATGTTATTTTTTTGAACTTTGCATATTGAATTTTCTTGTATTAGAAAAAGACGACCATTACTACATAAAATACTATCACCGCTCCCCAAATATTAATTAAAAAGCCAATTCTTTTACCTACTTGCTCGCCACGCGAGAACTGCCACAAGAAAAAAAGTGCGCTTATAAAGAATAAAGAAACAATTACGCCTATCATTTGGACATTTAATTTTTAGGTTAAAAATACAAACTTAACTTTACTTTTTTAGTAAGGAGCAATCAAGCAAGAGTTCTAGGAGGGGCAAGAAAATACTATAAAGAATAAATCATTAATACTTATAAGTAGGAACTAACTATATCATGAGCTGAATGAAGCAAAGACGAGGCCATAAAAGTAAAAGAGTTCGTAGAAAAAATCAGAACGAGCTTATTGGGTATTTTCAAAAACCAAAAGGGAGTCACGCGCACTGTGTTGTTGATCGGGCTTCAGAAGAAAAATTCAAAATTGGAAAATCAGAGCTTCGAAAAGCTTTTCCTGGAGACTTAGTCCGATACCACCTAACTCCTAAAGGATGGGCTTCCATAGATAGTGTTTTAAAGAGCAATACAGATAACTTTATTGGCAAAATTACTAGAAATGGAAAGATCACATTCTCATCTCCAGTTGGCCTTGAAGATATTGTCAGAATAAAGATAACAGGCGATATTCCAAAAAAAATAAGTACTGAAACGTTAGTAGAAATAATATTAACAAAACAGCCAGCTGCAAGACAAATGGGTGAAGGTTTTATTAAACGAACCATCTCAGAAGATAATATTCTTGAAATATCTTCCGCTTTATCTGTTTCTAAACATGACCTACGAACAGAATGGAATAAGTCGATTATTCAAGAATCACAAAGACTCGCCAAAACTGTTATTGCAACTGAAGTAAATTACGTGGATCTTAGAAATAAATCATTCATAACAATAGATGGCAAGACAGCAAAAGATTTCGATGATGCAGTCTTTTCAGAAAAAAATAAATCTGGAGATCTTGTTCTATACGTTGCTATTGCTGACGTGGGAAAATTTGTTACCCCTGGTTCGGCAATGGATAAGGAAGCTGCGGAAAGAGGGACATCAGTTTATTTCACTCAAAAAGTTATACCCATGTTACCCGAGATAATTAGTAATGATCTTTGTTCATTAAGACCGAAAGAGGACAGATACTGCTTGGTCTGCAAAACCAGTCTATCTCAAGCTGGAGAATCCAAAGAAGTAGAATTTTTTCAAGCTATTATCAATTCAAAATCTCGTTTAACTTACGAGAAAGTTGCCGAGCAAATGAAGATAAATAAATTTTCTGACCCTTACGCGCAATCTTTAAAAAATTTAGTGGATATATATAAGATTCTAAAGAAAGCAAAGAAAAACAGAGGCGCTTTGGAATTAGATATTCCCTTCTATGTTCCTCAATTGAAGGGAAATAAGATAGAAAAATTTATCAACACTTCTAGAAATGAAGCCCATTTATTAATAGAAGAATGTATGCTCCTAGCCAATATCTGTGCAGCAAAGATTCTGATGAAAGCAAAAATTCCTTCCATTTATAGAATCCATCCAAAACCAGATCCACTAAAGATAAAGAACCTCGAAGGCTTTGCAAGAAGCAGAAAAATTAATGTTACTTTGGGTGATGATGGAAAAGTCAAGGAACTATCAAATCTTGTTGATATTACAAAGGACAGAAAAGACAAGGAAACCATACATATGCAAATTCTTCAGTCCTTAAGTCTTGCTGTTTATGAAACAGAAGTTTCGGAGCACTTTGCTCTGGGCTATCCCGCTTACACCCATTTTACTTCCCCTATAAGAAGGTACCCCGATTTGATGGTCCATAGGGCATTAAAGTCGCTCATACAAACAAGCCCAAATGGAAATATTTCTCTTGATAAGATCAGACCTCAACCCATTAATAAAGACCTCTACCCATACAATAATGACTTGGTAGAAGAAATTGCGTCTCTATCATCCACCAAAGAAAGAGAAGCAGAAAAGGCAGAGAGAGAAGCCATCAACTACCTCAAATGTGCCTATGCTAAAGACAACATCGGAAAAGAATTTAATGGTGTTATCTCTGGAGTCACAAATTTTGGGCTGTTTATTCACTTAGATTCCATTCATATAGAGGGTCTGTGTCATATTAAATATTTACCAAGAAGAGAGTATTATGAATTTGACGAGAATTCTAAAATGCTAAAGAGCACTAGTTCGAACCATTGCTATTCTCTCGGGGACAGCCTTTTAGTAAAAATTAAGGACGCAGACTTAACCACACAAAGAATTGATATAGAGATTGTGAAATGAAGCCAAGCAATGATCAAGAACTTGTCTGCGGAATAAACGCTGTAAAAGAAATCATTTCCATAAGACCCAGAAGTGTTGTGAAACTCTTATTGCAAAATGAAAAGCAGAACTCTAGGATCGAGTCCTTATCAAGCTTAGCTAGAAAGAATCACATAGAAATAATTCTAGAAGAAGATAACTTCTTCGAACGCAATTTCATTGAACAAAACCACCAAGGAGTTGCTATTCTTTGTAATAAACGACTTGAAGAAAATGAAACTTTCCTTGAAAAACTACTTGAAAAAGAAAATTTACTCATCCTTATTTTAGATCATCTGACCGACCCTCATAACGTTGGGGCTTGCCTAAGGAGTGCAGCTGGAGCCGGAGCAGACGCAGTAATAGTTCCAAAAAATAGATCTTGTCACTTAACCCCAACAGTAAGGAAAATCTCATCTGGTGGTTCGGAACTAATGCCATTTATCGTTGTCACTAACTTAAACAGAACTATTGAAAGGCTCTCAGATTCAGGAGTTAAGGTTATAGGTGCCGATGCTGATAAGGGAAAAAATCATACTGAGATAGACATGAAAGGAAGTACAGCATTTATTATAGGCTCCGAAGATAAAGGCTTAAAGCGCTTAACTGCAGAAAAATGTGATATCTTGGCATCGATCGATATGCCTGGAGGAATTGAAAGTCTGAATGCTTCAGTAACTGCAGGAATAATCCTCTTTGAATACGTCAGACAAAATAACCATCCAAAAACTTAATTAATTATATAAAATACGGCGATGCTTGCTCAAAGGACATTATCCAACTCAATTAAAGCCTTCGGCATAGGACTCCATAGCGGCAACCCAATAACATTAACTCTGAAACCAGCGGAACCTAATACTGGTATAATTTTCAGGAGAGTTGATTTAGACCCTGTCGTAGAAATCAAAGCCAGAGCAGAAAATGTTGGCGATACCACCCTATCTACCTCGTTGACTTGGAAGGATGTAAAAGTATCTACAGTGGAACACTTGCTTTCAGCCATGGCAGGATTGGGCATTGACAACGCTTATGTTGAAGTCAATGGCCCTGAAATACCTATCATGGATGGCAGCGCAGGTCCCTTTGTCTTCCTTATTCAATCTGCTGGACTTCACGAACAAGACGCACCCAAAAAATTTATCAGGATAAAGGAGACCGTAAGAGTTCCGTATGGTGATGCCTGGGCTCAAGTATCTCCTTTTCATGGTTTTAAAGTTGCCTTCACCATGATCTATGATCATCCAGTACATAGGCAACATGCGACGACTGCCTCTATTAACTTCAACAGCACTTCTTTTGTTAAGGAAGTAAGCAGAGCCAGGACATTTGGTTTTATGAGTGAATTAGAAACGCTCAAAGAAAATAACTTAGCACTCGGAGCGAGTGAAAAGAATGCAATAGCGATTGGCGATGAAGAAATACTTAATGACGACGGGTTAAGGCTTGAGAATGAGATGATAAAACATAAAATTCTAGATTCTATTGGTGACCTGTACCTTCTTGGACACAATCTTGTAGGCTCATTTGAAGGATATAAATCAGGTCATACAGTTAATAATGGCTTATTAAGAGAATTAATAGCAAGACCTGAAACCTGGGAAGTTGTAACTTATGATGATCCCAATACATCACCTATCAATTACTTAGATCCAATTATTGATCCAAGCTCTGGATAGTTTTTAACTATATTCAGATACTTCCTCACGCAAATTGATAGAATTTGTTCCGTAATAGAAATTTTATGGCGATATTAGAAAAAATATTTGGCTCTCGTAGTCAAAAAGTAATAAAAAAGATTAAACCATTAATTAAAAAAATTAATGCGCTTGAAGATGCCTATGGCAATTTAAGTGATTCGGAACTCCTAAATCATAGAGAAATTTTTATAGGACGTTTCAAAGAAGGGGAAAGCTTAGATGATCTTCTGCCAGAAGCTTTTGCCACTGTCCGAGAGGTAAGTAAAAGACAGTTAGGGTTGAGGCCATACGATTGTCAGATGATTGGGGGCGTGGCACTTCACAACTGTCAAATAGCTGAAATGGCTACTGGAGAAGGTAAAACTCTTGTGGCCACATTACCCATTTATCTTAACTCAATAACAAACAGAACTGTGGTTTTGGTTACCGTGAATGACTACTTGGCACAAAGAGATGCAAACTGGATGGGTCCACTTTATAAAAACTTAGGAATGTCAGTTTCCTCAGTTGTATCAGGACAGAGTCCTGAGGATAGGCAAAAGTCCTATTCATCAAATGTTATTTATGCAACAAATAATGAACTGGGTTTTGACTACCTTAGAAATAACATGGTTCTTTCCAAAACAGAAAGAGTTATGGAAGACTGCTTCTATGCAATCGTAGATGAAGTTGATTCAATCTTAATCGACGAAGCAAGGACTCCTCTTGTTATTTCAGGTCCGGCTGAAGATACTTCTAGAACCTATCAACAAATTAGTCAATTTATACCTCAACTTAAACAACAAGCTGTTTTAGAAGAGGGAGAGGAAATTACTCCAGAACAAGTGGGTGACTTTTTAATTGATGAGAAATCAAAGCAAGTTGAATTAACTGATAAAGGACATGACCGAGTAGAGAGCTTACTGAAACAAGCGGGTATGATAGAAAAAGATCAAAGTCTTTATTCTTCGAATAACCTTAAATTGCTCCATTACATTCAATCGTCCTTAAGAGCACATTTTCTTTTTAAGAAGGATATAGATTACATGTTGCAAGAAAATCAGATTGTTTTAATAGATGAAAATACAGGCAGAGCAATGCCCGGTCGTCGTCTCGCAGATGGTCTGCATCAAGCAATTGAGCAAAAAGAAGGCGTTCCTATACAAATGGAAAGTCAGACGTTAGCTTCTTGTACCTTCCAAAATTATTTTAGACAATTTGAGAAGTTATCAGGAATGACTGGGACTGCAGCAACCGAATCCCAAGAATTTGCAGAAATATATGGATTGAGTGTTCTTGAAGTTCCAACCAATAAACCAATGGTTAGAAAAGATAATAATGATTTGGTTTATTTAACTGAAGACGAAAAATACGAAGCTGTGGTGAAAGAAATCGATCAGTACAGAAAGAAAGGCAATCCTGTTCTTGTTGGAACAGCCTCACTTGAAAGTTCAGAGATGGTTTCTAAACTGCTACAAAATAAAAAGATAGAGCATCAAGTTCTTAATGCTAAAAACCATGCAAGAGAAGCTGAAATAATTTCACAAGCTGGAAAACCAAACGTAGTTACCATTGCCACTAATATGGCCGGCAGAGGAACTGACATAGTTCTTGGTGGAAATTGGGAGGCTGAATTTGAAAATAACGGAAATCAAGATGAGTCAATTAAGAAAAAATTCCAGCAAGACTGGAAGAAGCTTAATGCTACGGTAATTGAAGCCGGTGGATTGCACGTTATTGGAACTGAGCGCAATGAATCAAGAAGAATGGATAATCAGCTTAGAGGTAGGTCAGGAAGACAAGGAGATCCAGGTTCCTCAAGGTTCTACATATCATTAGAAGATAGTTTAATGAGAATTTTTGCTTCGGATCAATTTAAAAATATCATGGAACGAGTTGGAATGGATAAAGGAGAATCAATTGAGCATCGTATGCTGACTGGTGCAATTGAGAGAGCTCAAAAAAGGGTTGAAGGAAGAAATTTTGATATAAGAAAGATGCTTCTTGAATATGATGATATGGCTAATGAACAAAGGCAGATCATCTACTCTCAAAGAAATACAATTTTAGAAGCAGATGTCATTACGGATTTGCTTGATTCGATGAGAGAGAACGTTATTGAAACTGAAATCTTAAATTTTAAAGATGAAAATGCTCCTTTGAGTAATTGGAATCTTGATGGAATTGAGAATTCTCTAGCCAATATCTTTGGCCATAATTTTTTAATAAGAGACTGGTTAAAGGAAGATAAAAATCTTGATGAAGATGATCTGATTACTAGAATATTTAATCAGTCCACAAGCCTCTACAAAGAAAAAGGCAATAATATTGGTCCTGCAAT
>ENA-ORDR01001331-ORDR01001331.1-marine-metagenome-genome-assembly--contig:-NODE-1331-length-11568-cov-5.541554_pt1 | contig 11568 bp, 9 predicted proteins | sample MGYA00240993_ERZ508538 | MGnify/ENA primary metagenome ERZ508538 (study PRJEB26207, sample SAMN05421999) | marine metagenome | isolation source: Monterey Bay, California, USA | place: USA:Monterey Bay...
TCTTAATAATACCATAGGTATCAACATTCATTAACTCTCTTGATTTAGTAGTCGGTAGATTTGTTAATTCATAAGCAAGGCTTTCAAACCCAACGTGGCTTAATGTTTGAGATTTAATATCTAACATTTGTATCAAGCCATTAAGAAGTACTAGATGACTTCCTTCTTTTTCCCTTACTAAAACAGCCTTGGTAGCAATATATGTTAAATCTCTTTCCTCAGATCTTTTATCATGAATAAAAATATCCTCTAACTCACCAAGAGAATTCACAGATGAAACAAAAATTGTCATATTATCAACTGGATGTAAAAATGACCCATCAGTAATTAAACGACTCACCATATCTTTCGCAATTTCTTCTGTTCTGAATTCCATCTGCGCTCGACTTGTCGGCACAAGATAAAGAGAAAGAATTGCTGTTATAATGCCACAAAGAATAGCAAAATAGAAAAAAGGCCTTAAAAGTTTTAAAGGAGTCATTCCTGAAGCATCAAGAATTATTAACTCGCTTTCAGAATTCAAACGGTTTATGACTATAATCGCAGCACTAAGAGCAGCAATTGGTAGAACTATTGCGATAACTTGTGGTAGAAATAAAAAAATTAACTCGAGGAATACAAAAGTTGTCTGGCCATCGCCAATTAAATTGCTAAATATACCCAGTGCTCTATTTATCCAATACGCCAGGACTAAAATAAGACAAAGAAAACCAAATGCTTGCATTAGTTGGCCCAGTACATAACGATCATAACGCTGCAATGCTTCATTATCTCCAATTAAATAGGTATTTCATATACCGATTCATTATGTAAAAACAGCATAAAGGTGACATAAGTTTTTGCAACAATCTGCTTGTGATCGAATGGTAATATTTAAGGATATATAAATGTTTAAACAACGACTGGTAACGTTTAGCTCGATAAAAATAAATAAAATTGATAAATTAAAGAAAATTATTGTGATATCGTTAAGTGAAAACTCTAAATTAGGCACATTTTCGAAAGAAATAAACACTCTCACTGGAGGGTTAGTTGAGCGTATCCTGGCAAGTACTTCATTTGCTAATCAAAAACTTAATTCATGTTTGACGATTAATTTTCCAAGAGGTTTATGCTCAGAAGCAATAATTATATTAAAAATAGATAAAAGTATGACAAATAACAAAGCTCGAGAAGCTGGTGCAAATTTGTCAAAAATTGTAGGCCAAAGGGATGCAGTAGTATTTTTTAACGAAGATCCATCAGCATTTGAAATATTATTCGGATTTTTGTTAAAAGAGTATCGTTTTGATAAACATAAATCTAAAGCTGATGAAAAAAATATATCATTAGATGTTTTGGTGGAGTCGCCTGCAAAATCACGGAAAATATATGCTGAATATCAAAATATTATTGATGGGGTTTTCTTGACAAGAGATCTAACAAATGAGCCTTCAAATATACTTACTACAATAGAGTTTGCAAAAACGATTACGCGATTAACAAAATATGGATTAAAAGTTAGAAGTCTTGAAGAAAAGGATTTAAAAAAACTTGGAATGAATGCTTTGCTGGGTGTTGGTCAGGGATCTCCAAGTCCATCTAAGGTTATGATTATTGAATGGAAAGGGGTAAAATCTAAAAAACCATTAGCAATTGTAGGCAAGGGCGTAGTTTTTGATACTGGAGGCATCTCTTTAAAACCACCATCTGGCATGGAGCAGATGACTGTCGATATGGGTGGTGCAGGCGTTGTAGTTGGTTTAATGAAAACTCTTGCTTTGAGAAAAGCAAAATCGAATATTGTCGGTTTAGTTGGTTTAGTCGAAAATATGCCTGATGGAGAGGCTCAAAGGCCCGGTGATGTCGTAAAGTCAATGAAAGGCGATACGATAGAGGTGATTAATACTGATGCAGAGGGGCGTTTGGTTCTATGTGATGTAATGTGGTATGTACAGAAAACCTATAATCCGATTGGATTGATTGATCTAGCGACACTTACCGGGGCGATCATTGTTGCTCTAGGGCATGAGAAAGCTGGCGTTTTTAGCAATAATGATGAACTTTATGAAAAGTTTATAAACTCTGCTGATAAAGAGAATGAAGGTGCTTGGCGGATGCCATTAAATGAAAATTATGATAAGTTACTAAAGTCAAATATTGCTGATATCAAAAATGTGGGTGGCCGAGCAGCCAACGCTATAACTGCAGCTCAATTCTTAGCAAGGTTTGTGGAGAAGGACATGCCTTGGATCCATTTGGATATCGCCGGGGTAGCGTCTACAGCGTCTGATAGTTCATTAGGTCCAAAAGGTGCATCTGGCTGGGGTGTTAGAACATTGAATAGATTAATTAATGATTATTTTTAATTAATGTAATACATAGACTTATTTTGAGTTTTTAAAGTTTTGGTGATCTAAAATTGCTTTATCCCAAAGTAATTCTGCTTTTTTTAGCGCATTTTTTATCTCAAGTCGCTTTTTTTGTAGTTTTTCAAGTCTATCTTTATTATGTTGTTCATAAATCAGGGGATTACTGAGATGATCATCTATTTGTAGCAGCATTTCTTCAATCTGTTCTATTCGCTTTTCAGAACGGTCTATTTCAGACTGATATTTTAAATTTTTTTGATTTTTTTTAACAATATGTTTTTTTGGTTTAATATTAGTTTGTTGTGGATGCAAATTTCCTCTTTGATTTAATAAAAACTCACGATAATGATTTAAATCATTAGGATATTCTTCTAATTTACCCTTGTTTATAAGCCATAGCTTATTGGCGGTTAAACTTAATAAGTGTAAATCATGACTAATGATAATGACTGCACCTGAGTAGTTTGCTAAAGCTCTAATAAGAGCCTCTCGACTTTCCATATCAAGATGATTTGTTGGTTCATCCAAAATTAATATATGTGGTGAATGAATAGTTGCTAACAAAAGTGAAAGTCTAGCCTTTTGTCCACCTGATAAAGTATTTACAGTATTATCTGCAATTTCAGAATCTATCCCAAAGCCAGATAATCTCGAACGTAATTTACTGGGAGGATCATTTGGAAAATGAGGTTTTAGATGCTCCAAAGATGTTTCATTTGGACTTAAATCTTCTATTTGGTGCTGTGCGAAATACCCAATTCGAATCTTTGATTGGCTCCGCATTTCTCCTGCCATAGCCACAAGCTGCTTGGATATTAACTTTGCAAATGTTGACTTACCTTCTCCATTTGCACCTATCAATGCGATCCTATCATCTTGATCAAGCCTCAGATTTAATTTTGATAAAATGGCATTTCCGTTATAGCCAACTGTTACATTTTCTAGGGTAATAAGTGGCGGCGATAGGTTTTCGGGTTCAGGGAATGTAAACCGAACAATTCTACTAGCGTCTTCAATTGCAATTGGTTCCATTTTTTCAATCATTTTCAATCTAGATTGTGCTTGTTTGGCTTTAGTTGCCTGGTAGCGAAATCTATCTACATATTTTTGCATATGTTTTATTCGCTCATCTTGTTTTTTTGCAGCTGCAGCTTGATGACGAAGGTTTTCTCGTCTTTGCTTGTCAAAAATATCAAAATTTCCAGAGTAGAGCCTTAAACTTTTATTATTTATATGAAGAATTGAATTTACAGACCTATTTAATAAATCACGATCATGACTGATAATTATTGCTGAATGGGGATATTTTGATAAAAATCTTTGAAGCCAAAAAACACCCTCTAAATCAAGAAAATTAGTTGGTTCATCTAATAGTAAAATATCAGGTTGGGAGAATAACAACCCCGCCAACGCAACTCGCATACGCCAGCCACCTGAGAATGTCTTAGTTGCCCTAAGCTGTGCCTCGCTATTGAAACCCAACCCCTTCAAAATACTCGACGCTCTAGGTTCAGCTGTATGAGACTCTATGTCTGCTAATCTCAATTGAATTTCTGAGACACGGGATGGATCTACCACGCGTTTAGATTCCTCAAGGAGATTATGACGCTCTTTATCATACTCCACCACAGTTTCTATAAGGTTTTTATCTGTTGCAGGTGCTTCCTGAGCCATTGATCCAATTTTAGATTTACTTGGGACACTTATAGATCCAGACTCAAGTTGAGATTCCCCCCTAATAAGATTGAATAGAGTGGATTTCCCAATACCATTTCTACCAACAATTCCAACTTTGTGGCCGTGGGGAATCATGGCAGTACCGCTTTCAAATAAAGCTTTTCCACCAATTCTAAATGATATATTCTCTATTTTTAACATAATTAATATGCGCTGTAGCCTTTGATATTTAAATACACAATAACAACTTACACTTTCCAATAGCTTTTTGTCATGTTATTGGCCTGCAAGTTTTAATTTTTTTTTAACAAATATATCTAAGAGGAAATAATGGCCATAGAACGTACTTTTTCAATAATCAAACCTGATGCAACTAAACGTAATTTAACTGGGGCCATAAATTCAAAATTTGAGGCAGCCGGATTAAAAATTGTTGCTCAAAAGAGAATCCAGATGACTAGGACACAAGCAGAACATTTTTATAATGTGCACTCAGAGAGACCCTTTTTTGACGAACTATGTAATTTTATGATTTCTGAACCTGTTATTGTACAGGTGTTAGAAGGTGAGAACGCAATTCTTACAAACAGAAAAGTAATGGGAGCTACAGATCCGGCTGAAGCAGATAGTGGAACTATTAGAAATGAATTTTCACTGTCTAAAGGTGAAAATTCAGTTCACGGTTCAGATGCACCTGAAACTGCGGCAGAAGAGATAGCTTATTTTTTTGCAGGCAATGAAATATTGAGTTAATATTTTCTTAACAGAAATAACTCGTTCTTTTTTATTACCGAATATAAAACTTTTGGATATAAATTATGTTCTTCTTTTAAAACCTTTTTCGCAAGCGTATCTGGTGTATCAGAGGTGGCCACTTCCACTAAGGCTTGACCTAATACCTTACCGTCATCAACCTTGTCATTTACATAATGCACAGAGCAACCATGTACCTTGTCTCCAGCTTCAATAACCCTTTGGTGAGTGTTTAGCCCTTTATAGTTAGGTAATATTGATGGATGTATATTTAGAATACGATTTTCCCAAGAACTGACAAATTCTTTAGATAAAACTCTCATGAACCCAGCCAGGCAGATCAGATGGATATTATTTTTTAGTAATAGCTTACTAAGATTTTCTTCAAAATGAATGCCCTGTTGTATGTTGCCATCCTGATCAGTAAAGAAATGAGTATTTAGTCCTAACTTTTTAGCTTCCATGAGGCCAAGGGAATTACAATTATTTGATACTATTAATTTTATATTTGCATATTTTTTTTTGTTAATATCTTTTATTAAGGAAAGCATATTTGATCCATTGCCGGATATCAAAATACAAATATTAACTTTATCACTCTTTGACACCAAGATATTCCAATTTGCCAGTATCTGTTACTTCACCTATCTGGAATGCGTTGAATCCTTCAGACTTCAAAAGCATTAATGCGTCAGCGATAACCGTATTTTTTGTTATTATCACCATACCAATCCCACAATTGAATGTTTTAAACATTTCTGAATTTGGAATATTACCAATGTCTCTTAGCCAAAGAAACTCATCAGGGAATTCCCAAGTAGAGGTATCTACAGCAACACCCAGATTTGCATTCAGAATACGCGGTAGATTCTCGGTTAAACCTCCACCAGTTATATGAGCTATTCCACTTATCATGTTTTTATTTATCAATTTAAGAAGTGGCGAAACATAGAGCTCTGTTGGTTTTAAAAAAATTGATCCAATCGAGTGATCCGAAAAAGGAGCTTTATCAAACCAGTCAAGTTTACTGCGCTGAAGGACTTTCCTTATCAATGAAAAACCATTAGAATGGACTCCCGATGCCGGTAGAGCTATTAGTGCATCACCGGCTGAAATATCTTTTGGTAATACTCTAGTTCTTTCCATTGCCCCAACAGCAAAGCCTGCAAGGTCAAAATCGTCACCGCTATAAACACCAGGCATCTCAGCTGTCTCACCACCAATAAGTGCACAGTTTGCAATTTTGCAAGCTACAGCAATACCTTGAATTATTTCTTTTGCAACGGAAACATCTAATTTTCCAGTGGCAAAATAATCCAAAAAAAACAGAGGTTCCGCGCCTTGGCAGATTAAATCATTTACGCACATTGCCACCAAATCTTGGCCAATTGTATTATATTTTTTCATTCCAATTGCTAGTTTTAATTTCGTACCGACACCATCAGTAGCCGAAACTAATATTGGGTCATCATACCCGGACGCTCGTAAATCAAATAATCCACCAAAGCCTCCAATATTACTCATCACTCCAGGACGAGCCGTTGCCGAAATAAATGGTTTTATTTCTTCAACCAGCCTGTTTCCGGCATCAATATTAACTCCAGCATCAATATAAGATAAGCTCGATTTCTTATTAGTCATGTTAAGTTGCTCATGAAATATATTTAAGACCTTTTAACTTATTAAGCTGTACTTGACCACAGCCTTATCCTCAATTAGGGATGCATCCAGGCGGGCCTGTAGCTCAGTTGGTTAGAGCAGAGCGCTCATAACGCTTTGGTCAGAGGTTCGAGTCCTCTCAGGCCTACCAATCAATCTCATTAATCCCATAAAATATGGGTTTTATGAGTACAATAACTCCGCTTAAATTCAAAAAAAACTCTGTGAGAATGTTAAAACCTTCCCTAAATACTTTGTAAAAAAGTGTAAAAAAAATTTAAAAACTTATCAAAAAGAAAATTTTAGATTCTTAATTGTTAAAAATGGAATCTTTTTGGTGTGTTTCATTGGAAGATTTTTTCAACAAGAGGAGAAAAACATAACTAACTTTACGGTTAATAATGTTGCGTCTTGGAATGTTTCTGGATAGGATTTTGTGTCAATGGGAACTTTTTCTTGAACAGGTTAAAAAATGCCAAGTGGTTTCAAAAAAAAGATTAACGAAGGTTTATATATAGGTTAATCAGATGACAGCGTGGATTTATCTTTCAGTTGCAATAGTGCTTGAGGTATCTGGTACAGTTCTTCTTAAGTTATCAAACGGTTTTGAGAGATGGCATTGGGGGGCATTATCTTTATTTTGTTACTTAGCATGTTTTTGGGTTCTAGCTCCGGCAATGAAAGAACTTCCCGTTGGTGTAGTGTATGCCATATGGGCTGGTGTTGGAATTGTTGCTGCTTCTTTGATAGGTTTTATGGCCTTTGGGGAACGATTAGGAGTTATTCAACTAATATGCGTGGCAATGGTCTTGGTTGGAGCGGTCGGCTTAAGGTTTACGACATCTTCCTAATTCGCGGATATTCAAAGCGCGGCAATAATCGTAAGAGTTGAAACTAAAGGCAAAGTTTAGACAAAAACTATTGTAAAAGGCTATTTTAAAGTCATTTAAGTCAAGTGGATATGGTTTTAAGTGTACTTGAGTAAAATAAACGCAGGTTCTTAAGCCTAAAAAATAAAAAAAGCTCATGATTATACACGAGCGTTTTTTATAAAGTAGAATAAGATTTCGTAAGTATCTAAAGCAAAGTTACGCAACCGTTTTAGATTGTTGGTTAAAAAATGATGCTTCTTCTGGGTATTCGGGCATTTCCATATGATAGGACGATGCTCTTACAGTTCCAGTTCGTCTTCCTCGAACAATTTCTCCATCGTATTTTGATGGTAGATGATTACGATCTAATGCTATCGAATCTTCGGAAGCGTAGGTGGCAATGTATAAACAACGCGGAACATTTGTTTTGTTTGGTAAAGAACCGTGCAAGACCCTTGTATGCATGAGGCAAGCATCTCCAGCTTTTCCGGTGCACTTTACAGCGTTCTTTCGGGCTCTTTCCTCAACCTCATCGTCGACAGCGCCAGTAAATACGCCATTATGCCATAGGCTATATATGTCCTTTTTATGACTTCCTGGGACAACTTCCAAAGGTCCATTTTCAAGAGTAACATCATCTAGGAAATACAAAGTAGTCATGATGTCATCATTGGAGTGTGGTTCGAATGGGAAATCCTGATGATACTTAACAACTGTGCCGGAACCGGGTAATTTCAAATTTATTTTAGTACCAACTAGTTTTATATTTGGGTTGAATATATGTGCAATTAAGTCAAGTGCTGCATTGTCTCGAGTTACATCAAGGTATGTATCAGACACTTCAATAGGTGATGCTACACGACGCAGGGCAGGGTTACTCTTACTATGGGTGTTGGGTTCTACGTCAAACCTCGGCCTGCCGTCCATTTGTTCACCAAAATTACCCGAGAAATTTCGGGAGTCATCCACCCAATGATTTAATGTTGAACGCATTGCCTCTAATTGAGTTTTTGAAATGGCGTCTTTCATCATAACAAAGCCATCGCGATTAAAATCATCACGATATTTGTCAAAAAGTTTTTTATCCACTGATTGTCTCCATAAGGTTGTAAAGTTGATTCTAAGCGACTCAAGCGATAATACAATTTTTATAAATAACAATTTTTTATTTTAATCAAACCGGTAAAACGGCATTTTTGTCGTAATTTGGACATTATAAAAGATGTTTTATAATTTTTTATATCAATATTAAGCATAATATCTCAAAAACTTAAATTAAATGACAGTTGATAATGTATTTTTACAAAGATAATAAACAATCTCTATTGATTGTCAGGTATGAAAAATGACTGAAATATATTTTGTACGACATGGTCAAGCATCCTTTGGTGCTGAAAATTATGATAAGTTAAGTACAATTGGTCATAAACAGTCAGAGCTTCTTGGGTTACATCTCAAGAAAACTAGCCTTAAATTTGATAAAGTTATTTGTGGAAAGATGAAACGCCATCAAGAAACTCTTGCAGAAATTAATAAGAATCTGAAATTAAAGAATATAATTTTTGATGATAGACTAAATGAATTAAATTACCAAAGTCTAGAAAAAGCGTATCATACAAAGTACAAAACTTTACCACCCACAATTTCTATAGAGTTTCGTGACTTTCATCAAAATTTAATTACATCGTGGGCATCCAAGAAACTTGAAGATCTTGAGGAAAGTTATCTTGATTTTAATAATCGAGTAAATTGTGCAGTTGATGATCATGCAGAAAACACCAAACGTCTTTTGGTTATTAGCAGCGGTGGTCCAACATCTGTGTTAGTTACAAGAGCCTTAAGCTTGAATTATGCAGGCACCGCTGACATATTAAATTTTACACTTAATTCAAGTTATTCTGTATTTTCGAAATTAAACAATGCGTTCACGTTGTTACAATATAATTGCACACCCCATTTAGACCTTAACGAAACAATTGAACTTAAAACATTTATTTAAGTGGGAATCTTAATTGAGGCCTTTAAACCACCAAGTTCTTTGCATTTTTCTAAATGGATTTTCCCACCATGATTTCGAGCTACGTCCGCCGCAATCGCTAAACCTAAGCCCACTCCAGATTTTCTGTTAGCATTTCTTGCATGATCTAACCTATAAAAAGGTTTTATTACGTTAGAATGATCCTTCTTTGCAATTCCTGGCCCATTATCAGAAACTGAATATGTTAAATATTTTTCATTTCTCGAGTATTTTATCTCGACTTCTGTTCCAAATTCTGCAGCATTATGTATCAGATTTCCTAATGCTCTACGCATCGCTATCGGTTTTAAAAGAATAGTGTCTTCTTGCTTCGGTGGAAACTTAGGATTAATTGAAATTTTTGCATTCTTTATTTTACTATTAGTTATCACATCCTTTACAATTTTAGATGGTATTATTTCAATCATATTTTCTAATTGATCTCCACGAGCAAATTCCAAAAATTCGTCTAACATATACTCCATTTCAGATATATCATTTAACATATCATCTTTTTCATGTTCATTTTTTTCCAATAAGGCCAATTCTAAACGTAAGCGGGTAAGGGGAGTCCTCAGATCATGGCTTACACCCGACAAAAAAAGCGTTCGTTGTTCAATATGATTTTCTATTCTTTTCCTCATTGCCAAGAATGCCTGCCCAGCACTCCTTACCTCTAAAGCTCCAGACGGCTGGTACTCGACAGAAATACCTCGCCCAAAAGCTTCAGCAGCTTTTGATAGCCTTTTTATAGGTCTTAATTGATTTCGCATGAAAACAAACGAAACGAGTGTCATTAAAACGGCTGTAAATAGCATTAATACCAATAATTGATGGGGGGCGGATAAAGAAACCCTTTTCCTTGGAAAATCTAACATCATAAAGCCATGCCTAGTATCCAAAACAGCGATTGAACGGTTTGAATCTACTTTCAAATTTAGAGCAATCAGATTTGGAAAGTTTTTTTTCATTCGTTTAATAACTTCAATTCCTGTAAGATCAAAATAATCTCTTTCAAAATCAGAATATGCAGGAGCAGGGTCAAATCGTATAGAAAACCCAAGTGGTTTTCCTAATTCATTCATTTTTGATTGAGCATCAGGCTCATCAACACTTTCTTCGGCAGTTTTTAAAATATAGTTAATTTCGAAAGTAACGTTATCGACCATTTGATGGGTCACACCTTCAAAATGACGTTGAATATATACATATGATACTACCACTTGAAGTATAACAATAGGTACCAATAGGATTAAGAATGCTCGACCATACAAATTCCTTGGTAATATAAATTTAAGCCATTGAAAGATCATATTGTTAGATTTACGCTGTCAATGTAATTCCTGCAAGGAGCAAGATTTATGACTAGCAATCCATTTTCGTTAAATTTTAACTTTGAACCTGGTAAGATATGTGAATTGCAACCAAATATTCGGCGAATAATTGCGCCAAACTCATCTCCAATGACATTTTCTGGAACTAATACATATTTGGTTGGGAAAAAAAACATTGCTGTGATCGACCCAGGTCCAAAAATAGAATCCCATTTAAATTCAATTTTAGATAATATCAAATCAAATCAATCAATTACTCATATACTTATAACCCATAGTCATGTCGATCACTCTCCTTTAGCAAAAGCATTACAAGACCAAACAGGAGCCCCGATTTATGGGTACGGTGATAATTTTGCTGGAAGAAGCGAGATTATGGTAAAATTAGCTCAAAATGGAAATCTTGAAGGAGGTGAGGGCTTAGATCCGGATTTTGTTCCAGATATTTTGCTGAAAGATGGTGACGTGCTTAAAAACAATGAATGGCAGTTTGACGTAATTTGGACACCAGGGCATTTAGGAAATCATTTATGTTTTGGATTAAAACAAAATAATGTGTTGTTCTCTGCTGATCATGTAATGGGTTGGGCAACCTCTCTAGTTTCTCCACCTGATGGAGATTTAACACAATTTATGAACTCACTAAAGAAATTATTAGAATTTAAGGATTACTCGACTTATTATCCGGGGCATGGTGACAAGATAACTCAACCAGAAGTAATTATAAATTATATTTTAAAGCACAGAGAAATGCGTGAAAAACAAGTTTTATCTTCAATTAAAAATAAGTCTTTAAATGCCACTGAAATAGCGCATGATATATATCTCGATGTTAATCCAGCGTTAATAGCAGCAGCTGCCCGAAACGTTTTTGCACATCTCATTGACTTAAGAGAACGACAATT
>ENA-ORDR01001333-ORDR01001333.1-marine-metagenome-genome-assembly--contig:-NODE-1333-length-11558-cov-3.288738_pt1 | contig 11558 bp, 9 predicted proteins | sample MGYA00240993_ERZ508538 | MGnify/ENA primary metagenome ERZ508538 (study PRJEB26207, sample SAMN05421999) | marine metagenome | isolation source: Monterey Bay, California, USA | place: USA:Monterey Bay...
CCTACAACAACCCCAAATCGTCTCCCCAGAAATGTGGCTTCGATTCGGAAAAAGAGAACCGCCTGGGTGCGATGCTCGTTTTCAGAGATGTCCATGGCCTCTCGCCAATCTGCCTCGGCTGCCATAAGCGTTGGGCTTGCTATTCACAAAAGGAACGATGTTTTAACTCATGAAAAGAAATCTCCTCACCTTCCTCATCGGAGGAATCTCATGTCTGCAAATTGTCGGATACTTTGCCGATTCACGTGCTCTTCGGGGAATCGGGTTAGCGACTGGAATTGCCCCCTTTCCCAAGGTGTTTTGCGAATCTAGCGGTTATGAACCCTTCGCCGCTGAATTTAAAATCATTGATTGTAATGACACCGAAATTCATCTGACTCCCGAGCGCTATTCTCAACTCGAAGGTCCTTATCAACGGCGCAATGTCTACGGTGCCGCTCTGGCCTACGCTCCCCGGCTTCCCGAAGATTTGCGCGACCATCTCTTTGGTAAAATTCTCTCCAAGGAATTTACCCTGTCTGAAGAACTCGATCTCTCCGGTCTCGATGAACCTTTCATCGTAATTACTCCACGCCCCGGCGAGTCGCCTAGGCACTATCAATACTCACTACAGAAACCATGAACTCACAGTTTGCTCTCTTCCGTATCTTTTTTGGAGTCTTCCTGACTTGGCATTTCATCGCCCTGATTCCCTATGGGTCGGAGCTCTTTTCAAACGAAGGACTCATCAGCGACCCTGCCCTCAATCCCACCTATGGGGTTTTTCCGAACCACCTTTACTTCTGGGACACGCCGATGGCGGTCACAGTGACTCTCGGGATTGCGATTCTGGCATCGGTGAGCTTCACTCTTGGATGGGCCCGCAGAACTTCGGCGGTTGTTTTGTGGTTCATGATCACGGCCCTCTTTCATCGAAATAACCTCACCTCTAACCCCTCGCTACCTTATCTCGGGCTGATGCTTATTTTGACAACCTTGATTCCAGTTGGCGAAAACTTTTCCCTAAGTCGGAAGAACGAACATTGGTTCATGCCCAGATGGATCATACCTGTAGCAAGCTTTCTCCTCGCTCTCGGTTATACCTTCAGTGGGTGGACTAAGCTCTCATCGCCCAGCTGGGTTGATGGGGGCGCCATCGCTCACCTCCTAACTAATCCTCTCGCTCGACCAGGATTCTTCCGGGATTTACTGCTTGCGATGCCCGACGGCATTCTTGGGTTTCTGACTTGGGGAGCTCTCTTAGCGGAACTTTGCTATTTTCCTCTCTTCCTAAACAAAAAATCACGACCCTGGATTTGGGTCGCTCTTTTAGGGATGCATCTTGGCCTCATCCTTCTGATCGACTTTGCGGACCTCTCAATGGGGATGATCATGATCCATCTCTTCACCTTCGATCCTAAATGGCTGAAGGCTAAGACGCCGGCCCGCATCGCCTTCGATGCCGATTGTCTCATGTGCAATCGCTTTCTAGCTTTCCTGGCTTGCGAAGATGAAGCACGACTCCTCACCTTCGAAGCTCTTCCCGATGATAGAGAAAAAACTAGTATGATTGTCACACGGGAAGGGAGAATCTCTCGCCGTTCTACAGCAGTGATTGTTATCCTCGATTCTCTCGGAGGTCATTGGAGGGTGCTCTCTTTGGTCGCGCGGATCATCCCCCGGCCTATTCGAGATTTTCTTTACGATTCTGTTGCAAAGAAGCGTCATTATTTTGGGTCAAATAGAAGCTGTATGATTCCTTCCGCTGCGGTTCGACAACGGATTATTAAAACTCTGAGCGCTTTGATGATCGCCCTTACCGTTTCATCCTGTGCCATAGTTGAGCGACCCCCTGGAGGAAAACACCTCGGGACTGGGGTCGCTGCTTTTCGGGAAATATCTGGTTCCCAAAAATCACTCCTCCAAAATGGCGACATTGTGGCATTCCACATGACGAAGAAGGAAGCAATGGCTTACTTAAAAAAAGGAAAGATCCAAAAGCTTCCCTATCAACTTTTTGATTACGGACATCTTGCTCTCGTTGTTGAAAGCAATGGGGAGAAAAAACTCCTTCAGCTCGCTATGAAGCAGGCTGCCAATATCGACGATGGATTGGAATACCTTGATGACAAAAAATGGGCCATTTTTCGTCCCACTTCCGATCTTGATGAAAAGCGCCTCGAGGAGTTTGTCACCCTTTCACTCAGAAAGCTTTCTGATCCTAAAGAATCGTATGACTATTCCGGCGTAATCGGATTTCACAATCGCACGACGACTCCTGAGACGCCTGAAGAAATCGCCCACGAATACACCTGCGTCACCCTCCTTCAGGCAGCCCTTCATTACGCCGGTCATAAAACTTTGTCGGTTCATCGTAAGGGCTTCTTGGATATCGTGACGCCAGCCCAGTTTATCGAAAGTAAGAAGCGCGAATGATCTTAGTTGGCCAAACCACAATTCTTGGTTGAGGGGCGTCAATAAAAGCAGCCAGTTTTTACTGGAGGCAGCCTTTGGCACGGTGAAGGCAGGCTGGCGGCCCCTTTTTTAGAGGAAGAAAGATGGTAAATCTCCTAACTAACAACAAGATCTTAGGATCTAAAGCCCGTCTGGCGATTCAGATTTGGAACAATTCTTATTGACGAGAGCCATTTTTTTGAAAACAACCTACCTCGATAAAGATTTTAACACACTTTATGAAGATTTCATTTCTTATTTCTGGCATTTGCGTAGGCGCTGTTTCGGCGGCAACTGTGAACATAAATACTCTGGCTGATCTCGGGGAGCCTTCCGAGACTGTTAAGGCGATCGGGCAGACCGCGACGTATCAAAATCGGACTGTTGGTGGAGTTGAGGCGGTTACTACAAAGGACGCTACCTTTGCGGTCTCGATTGATTTCAACGCAGGTGATAGTGCGAATAACGGAGTCATCTGGGAGAGCGGTGGAGCAACAATTGGATCGACATTGAGTTACAATCAAGCTGCAGCTACTTTGAGCGTGCACCACTCAACTAATAGTGGAAATGCCTTGGGAGTGGTAACTCATCAACTTACAGATGCGCAAGTTTCAGGGGGAGAGGTCGAAGTTGTGTGGGCATACGATGCCAGCGAAATCGAATGGGAGCTCTTTGTTGATGGAGCCAGTAGTGGAACCACTGTCGATACGACTGAAGTTGCCAGAACTCAGAATAACTGGAGTGGAGGAAACGCGGCTGGGTTTGGTATATTCGGAGGAAACTTTGCTGCAGGAAATGGTGATAATACGAACCTCGCAGCGATTGCTAACCTTGGAGACACCGCAACGCTCAACCTAGACACAGGGCTCCGTTTTTGGGCAGGAACAGATGCTCAGTTCGCCGTGGCAGTTCCGGAGCCTTCTAGCATCGCTCTTCTTGGGTTAGCTTCTTTGTTCGCGATGAGACGCCAACGCCGCTAACGCGATTCCAAGTTTTTTTTTACAAACCTCACCGCTTTCAGCAGTGAGGTTTTCTTTTTATAGGACGGCGAGGGTGTTTATGGCATCTAGGCTTGAGCATCTTAAAAAAAATCGATCAATGAAGTTTTGGCGAATGTTGCCATTAACGATTCTCGTGTTAGAATCCCAATCTGAAGTTTGGTGGTATATGTCCAATACAACTACAGTTGCCTACCCCCTTCACGCTTCACCTCACCGCTGACTTAATCTTGTCTTAATGAAAATCAAATTTCCTATTGTGCTTTCCATCGGAGGAGCCCTCCTCCTCACCGTTCTCTTTTCCTGTAGCGGCCCTCTGGGACGGGGTGGATATGAGTCCGCACCCTACAAGACAATTTCAAGTGACGGAGCCTTTGAGATTCGAGAATACCCCGAAATCGTTGTTGCAACTGCCACTATGAAAAACGGCAACAACAATCAAAATTCCGGCTTCATGAGCTTGTTCCGATACATTTCTGGGAAAAACGAAGCCGAACAAAAAATCGCCATGACAACACCGGTTTTTTCAAAGACCGGTGGTGATCTTCAAGAGATGAGTTTTGTCCTGCCCGAAAAGGTTGCGAAAGACGGGGCTCCAAAAGCAAACAACAGCAATATCGCCGTTAGCAAACGGCAAGCTGGTCGATTTGCCGTCTATCGATACAGTGGCCGCTGGACTGAAGCCCGGGATAAGAAAGCCCGTCAAACACTCGCGAAATGGGCCGAAGACCAAAGTCTGAACTTAACCTCTGTGATGGAGAAGGCTAGCTATGATCCCCCTTTTACTCCTCCCTTTATGCGACGCAATGAAATCTTGGTTCGTATTGATGAGTAGTTCTCTGCTGAGCGAGAGGTAGTTTAGCAACTTGTGTCAGTGAACCCCTTATCTGGAAATTCCAAGGGATTGGGAATCCAAGTTGCAACCTCAAAGGTTGGACTTAGCTGCCCCTAGTTCAGGTGGAGGGCTACGCCAGAGAGAGGTGCGAGCTTGAGGCGCAGGGTGCGGGCTTCAAGCGTTCCTGACAGTAGGGCCTCTGGGCGAGATGCTACGAGGAGCTCGAAGCTTGATACTGATTGATTGTCGAGCGAGAGGGTTCGAGCTTTATTTGAAAAATTGAAAGCTACCAGTGATCGATGTTGGTCAATTTCACGAAGATAGGCGAGAGTGAGGGCATCGTCATTACAGTGAAGAAAATGAGCGCTTCCTCTAGTCCATTCGAGACGTGTTCGACGCAGTGAGATAAGTTTTTTTTGGTAGCTAAACCGCTCTTGGTTCGGGAAGACGGCTATGGCCTTACTTCGAGAGCCATCTGGAGCGAAGATCTGAGGATTGTGATCAATATTTCCCCAAAGTAGAGGTTTTCGGCAGTCGGGATCGTCTGCTCCCCACATTCCAAGTTCGTCACCATTCCAGATGTGTGGTGCACTGAGGTAGGTGAATTGGTGCAACAACATCATACGTATTTCACTGGTGGTGGTTTTGTCTGGTGGTCCAAGCTTGAGTTGCTTGTTTCCACGGGCTCCCATCTGAAATTTGTATTTTTGTTTATTTAGGAAAGAGGTGCTGAGTCTCGGGCTGTCGTGGCTTGCGACCAAGTTCATTAAGCTCTGTGACTGGGCAGGGCTATATCCAGCATAGACCCGTTTAATTTTTGCGATGAATTCGCTGGGTTTGATCCCGCCTCCTGCTTTGGCAAATAATTGGCGTGCTGGCTTATACCATTGATAATGCATTACCGAATCAAAGGTGTCTCCCTGGAGAAATGGGCGTGGATCCATTAGGGTGTCGGGCCATTTGGTCCACCATGCTTCGCCGAGTAGCAAGGCCTCAGGATTAATCCTACGAACAAATTTTCGATAGTCTCGCCAGAAGCCAAGAGGGACATGTGCAGCGACATCAAGGCGGAAACCATCAACTCCGTCACTTGGGTCTCCATCGTTATTTGGGTCCATCCAGCGCCGAGTGACGTTGAAGATGTGCTCTTTCACTTCAGGTTGAAGATCCCCCTCGAATACATGTCCTCTTCGTTTACCCGAAACATTTACTTTTTTAAGCTCGGGGAGCGTTTTTACTCCGAGCCAGCCTTCGAATTGAAATTCGTTTTCGGGAGTTTTTGGATCATCGAATGAACTGATATCATACCAGTCACGGAACCTGCTATTCGTTTGATTTTTCACGACGTCTTTCCAGGCCCAGAAGGTGTTGCCGGTGTGGTTCCACGAGACGTCGATGATCACGCGCATTTTGCGACGGTGGATTTCGTTGATGAGTTTTAGAAACAAGCGATCAGCAGAAGTCCAAGACCAAGTTTCAGGGTTAATCGGATTTTCTTTGTTGATGATTGTATGATCTCCAATTGGGTCTGGCCCAAAATTCCGGTCAATGTGGCGATAGTTTCGAGCATCGTACTTATGCAGCGAAGGAGCATCGTTCAGTGGGTTGAAGTAAATTGCGGTGATACCGAGGTCTTGGAGGTAGTCGAGCTTGTTTAAAACTCCTTGGAGGTCTCCTCCATAGCGGCGGGCCGCGACCAGTTTGTGAAAATCTCCATCTGTTTTCCTAGCCCAGCTTTCCTGCTCATACCAATCGTGCCCCCAAGGAGTGATCTTCCAACCCGCCGGAACAAATCCTGGATATGATCCTTCCATGTCGATTGGGCGGGGGTCATTTTTAGAGTCACCATTCTCAAATCGTTCGACAAAAATTTGATACCAAATTGCATCCCGAGACCATTCAGGCGGTTGATCGAAAGGAGCGCCATAGGTAGGCGAAAAAAGGAAAAGAATACTACCGAAGCTTGCGCGGATTAGTTGAGAGCTGATGGGCATAAAGAAAAAGAATACAGTTACGTTTTACAAGCGAGTTAGCGCTTCTGCGCGAACTGCTTTCGAATCCATGCGAGCTGTTCGATGTAATGTTCCTCGGGTAAACCGTGACCTGCAAATGGATGAACTCGATACTCTTTTGAAGCTGTGATTTGGTTGTAAGCTGCAAAGTTTGTGGGCGCGGGAGTCACTGGATCTTGGAGTCCCACTCCCATGAAAACGGGGCACTTGATGCGACTAGCAAGATTTTTAGGGTCAAAGTAGCGGAGAACATTAGAGGCCACGGAGCGCTTGATTAAATTCGCTTTAAAACCGTAACGAAAGATACTCCCAGGCCATTCCGTCGTGTCAAAAGCTCGGAAGGAATCAATGACGAAAGGAATATCTGGAGCACAAAGCACAACTCGAGAGTCCAGTGCAGCAGTAGCGAGAGAAAGCATGCCGCCCTGGCTGCCTCCGGTGACCCCCATTCGTTGAGCATCGACTTCCGGTTGAGTCGCTAAGAAGTCGAGCCCGCGAAGGCAATCCATGAAGGCACCGCGGTAGAAATATTTTCGAGGCTTATCGACGCCCATCACGACGAATTCTAAATCTTCGCTAGAAATTTCATCCTGACTATTGCCGTGGCCACGAATATTGAGAGAAAGGACCGCCATGTCATTTATCATAGTGATGGGTTGCATGTTACCCTTATAACCCGGCACTCTGAGGAGTGCTGGATGGGGTCCATTTTTCTTGGGGACTTGAAACCACCCCCTGATGAGGAGATTCCCTAGACTGCGCATTTCTACGAGATAACACGCCACCTCAGAGGTAGAGTGTTTGGGGCTCGGACTGATTTTAAATTTGGGTCTTACCATTGCGAGTTCTGCTTTCGCATCTTTCCAGAAGGTATCCATATCCTCTGGTGTATCGGGAAGCCGCTCGGCTTCCTCTGGAGCAAATCCAATCAACATAGTTTGAGATACTGTTTTGGTATTATCTCCTTTACTAAACGAACAGGTAACGTGGTAGAAGCCAGGAGTGGGAGGTGAAAATAGGTAACTTACGGGAGTGTCACGCTTCGCTTTAAGAGAAAGGTCAGCCTTTTGAGCGCTCAACGCTGGTCCGCGATTTTCGATCCGCCAGGTTTCATTATGCACCTGCCAGGAAATAGTACCGGACAAACTTTCAAGGCCTTCGTTTTGGATAATAGCAGTCAATCTTGTTGATTTGCTGCTTGGGTAAATACCGTCACCACGGCCTAGCCCTAATTTAATCTTTGTAAAGTGATGCCAGGCTGGAACCGAGAGGGTGTAAGGTCCATTGTGTAATCCACCATTGCCATCGTGATCGAATACTTTTACGGCAATCACGTTGTCTTTATCCCAACGGACGAGATTTAATGGGATTTCGTATTTTCGTTCTTGTGTCCAAGAATCGCTTGGGTTGCTCGGATCGCCGGTCGCTCCGATTTTGACACCATTAAAAAAAGTAGTATCGACGTCGTCGATTTTACCAAGATGCAGGAGTAATTTCTGGTGTTTTTCAACCTGTGCTTTTTTATCTAAAGTGCCGGGGATCGTCAGCTTCAGGCGATACCAAGCGTAGCCATCATATTTCGGGAGCCCTCCTTTTTCCCACGGCTGCCCTACCGGAATAGCCTTCCAAGCTGAATCATCAAAATTGGGTTGAGACCATGCCGGGTTATCGCCTTTTTGAATACGCCATCCTTCCGTAATCAGCAGGGCGCTGGTCTCCTGTAAAATTAGCCCGAAGAGGATCCATGCAAAAATGTTTTTTATGGTCATGAGAGAAGTAGTGGGGAGTTTTAGATCTTTTAGGGATGTCTCAAGTGAGAGCAATTGCGTAATTTACCACGCAGTTGTGTCCAACATCTCAAAAGATCTAACGGAGATCTCGATGCTTTATTATTAATTAAAAGGTGCTGTTCGTGTGAACTCATTCATACGAGGAGTTTTGAGGAAAGTTTTCTAAAAGACAGGTTGCTCTGGGCCTTGTGATTTTGTTAAACCTAACAGATGAATTTCCGTTGCCCTTTTGTTCTTCCTAGAGTTCTGCTGGGAACCGCTGCTCTAAGTGCCTTTCTCACTGGCGCTGCCTCATCGGAAACTGTCAGTGTGAGTGCTCTGGCTGATCTCGGGGAGCCTTCCGAGACTGTCAATACGATCGGGCAGAGCCCGACGTATCAAAATCGGACTGTTGGTGGAGTTGAGGCGGTTACTACAAAGGACGCTACCTTTGCGGTCTCGATTGATTTCAACGCAGGTGATAGTGCGAATAACGGAGTCATCTGGGAGAGCGGTGGAGCAACAATTGGATCGACATTGAGTTACAATCAAGCTGCAGCTACTTTGAGCGTGCACCACTCAACTAATAGTGGAAATGCCTTGGGAGTGGTAACTCATCAACTTACAGATGCGCAAGTTTCAGGGGGAGAGGTCGAAGTTGTGTGGGCATACGATGCCAGCGAAATCGAATGGGAGCTCTTTGTTGATGGAGCCAGTAGTGGAACCACTGTCGATACGACTGAAGTTGCCAGAACTCAGAATAACTGGAGTGGAGGAAACGCGGCTGGGTTTGGTATATTCGGAGGAAACTTTGCTGCAGGAAATGGTGATAATACGAACCTCGCAGCGATTGCTAATCTTGGAGACACCGCAACGATTAATTTAGCCACTGGACTTCGTTTTTGGGCAGGAACAGACACAGCTCTTTCTAAGCCAACGGAGAAGCCCGAACTCCAGATTGAAACGGTGACGGTTGCTGAAGATGGAATGACGATCACTTGGAATGGGCAAGATGGAGAGGTTTACCAAGTTTGGCGGTCTTCTGATCTGGAGACTTGGGTCGAACTGGATGATAGCATAACAGCGGGCCCTGAGGGGGGCAGCTATCTTGTCGAAGGAGAGGGATTGATCGCAGGACGAATGTTTCTACAAGTTCGCCGATTTGAGTAGGGCGGTAATGCGTAGCGTTGATCTCCTCGAGCGGGCGTCTTCGGATTTACTTGTCGCAAAGTCAGCTCAGGGTGCTTTTAGCACCAAAGAAGATGTTAGATAGAGGAAGGTGTGAAAAAAAGAGCGGGATGAGCGCATGTTATATCACCTTCATCATCAGTTCCTCCACCAAGACGATACCGCTATCTTAAGCTATTAGTTTAGCTGAAAGCGCCGTCATTTTTGGGGCCTAATTAATTTGAAGATCCCCTTTAGTAAACTCTGGAGGGCGGCTAAAAGACTCTTCCGTTCATTTATATTTAAGAGTAAGTTCCAGCCGAAAACGATATTGGTCATTAAAGTAGCTGCGACGACCAAAGAAAGCCTCCCTAGCGACGCATCTAAAAATAACTGACTCATTCGCCCAGTAAAGACGCTTACGATAATTAGGAAAATTAGGGGGAGAAACACCTCTTTGATCCAGATGGATGGCAAAAATTGGACTAAACGCTTAGCCCAAAATACTCTGCCAATTGAGCATAGCGACATGGTAATAAGATAAGCCCAGCAAACGGATATTGGCCCTAAGCCAAGATGTAAAAACAACCAAGCCACTGGAAGGGTTAGTAGTAGGAAGCCGCCCAGCATAATTTGATATCCGGCTATTTTTCCCCGAGCTGAAACAGCCAACATTTGTCCCACAGTCAAGCGATCGATTATAAAAGCACACAAAATTAAGGATGTCATGCCGCTTGCATATACGGGTGGCTGAACTAGCCACAAATCTAGGACGTATTCAATTTCTAGAATGAGCGGGATTGCAAATAACAAGGTTAAATAAGCGCCAAACTTGGAAGCTCGGTTTGCTTGTATAAGCATTCTTTCTCGATCTCCTCGTCCTTCATTTGTATTAATTTCAGGGCTAAACGCTCCTATTAATGAACTCGATAATTGCTGCGTGGAAGACGATACTGTGTTGCCGATTGTGTATGACGCATTTACCCCCGGCGTGCTGACCGGGTTGAAGTAACGATTCAATAAGATTGCAATTCCTTGGCCTCTCAGGAGCTGACCTAATCCGCCAAATAGATTCCATCCTGAAAAACTGAGTAATTTCCTAAAACGCACCCAATCTAACCAAAGGTTCAACTGGATGCGACATTCCTCATATTTTTTGTAAGCACGCCCGATTTGCATCAAGACGAGTGAAGAAGAAATCGCAACTGAACAAATCGAGAAGAACAGCCAACGATCTCCAGAATAGTGCCAGACAATATAGGCCAAGATGAAATTTGCGACACTTCCCGCGATCCCCCAAATCGCCATTTCTGCAATATCTTGCTTAGCAATAAACATCGCGCGAAATGGGGCAAAGCTCATGCTTATAAATGCTAATATCAAGGATAAACGAAAGACCCAGTGCGCGGTAACTAACCTATGATCGGGAATCTTTATAAAATGGTCTAGAGCCCATTCTCCGATTGGCCAACCAATCGAGATTAAAGCTAAGGGTGCTACTATGTGCAGAAATAAGCTGACATTGAACCAGCGTTGGGTCTCACCTTCGTTGTCCTTACCAATCGAAAAAGCAAGGAAACGTGCAGCGGCATTGGCCAAAATATTATTTAGGAATTCTACAAATCCGATTAGCGCCCCGACCACAGCCATCAGACCAAAATCTACCTGTCCCAGACCCTCAAGAATCCAACGACTGCTTAAAAGCCCCAATGCGACCGCAAAAATACTGCGACAGTATGTGACGCTTGTATTTATCAATAGACGTTTAGAAGCTAACATCTGACTTTAAAAACCTGCATTAAATTTTCAGGTGAGGCAAGTGCGGCGAATAACGAAGTCAGTTATGCTCTTTTCCTTACTTCTCATCGATCGTTTTGCTTCAGCTCTATGACGTCGACCCGTATTTCGCCGAGAGGTATCGACCCATTTTTGCTATTTGGCCATCACCGATTGCCACAGAAACTATCGAGATTTCAATCAACAATTCTGATCTCGTGTTCGCATTTTCTGAGTGTCACTAAATGGAAAAATCGAACCACTCTTAATATTTTCAAGATATGTCTATGGTCTGACGATTTATTTGAAATCCAAATCAAGGATTTTTTAGAAAAATACGCAGGTGACGTTCTGAAAAGGCTTTCAGCTAAGCGCAACAATGGGAAGCAGAAAGCTCTCCAGACAGAGCCACAATTCGGAATCTTTAAGTCTTGATGCTCTCTTGCCCAATCCAAACGCTCCGTGACTGGATTGGAAATAAACTCTTTCTGAGGAAACAAAAATGTTGCTGAAATAATAATACAATCTCGGCGCTCTGAAAATAGGCTTTTTCGAAACCCCATTTCCA
>ENA-ORDR01001334-ORDR01001334.1-marine-metagenome-genome-assembly--contig:-NODE-1334-length-11551-cov-3.284033_pt1 | contig 11551 bp, 7 predicted proteins | sample MGYA00240993_ERZ508538 | MGnify/ENA primary metagenome ERZ508538 (study PRJEB26207, sample SAMN05421999) | marine metagenome | isolation source: Monterey Bay, California, USA | place: USA:Monterey Bay...
AGGTGCATCAAAACTATCATTCAATTCACCCATTACTTGAGCTGGCAAACTAGCAGAAGACGATCTCAAAAATCTAAGCGGATTATTTTTTATAATTTTGGAGTTACGACCTGAGCGGGCTAAAATAGACTGATGCATTGTTGGAACAGCAGTGTACCAAGTTGGTTTTGCCTCATCTAAATTAGAAAAGAAAGAAAGAGCATTAAAACCCGACGAACACCAGATTGAGGCTCCTGCAGACAGGGATGCTGAAACAGCAGCTATTAACCCATGAATATGAAAAAGTGGCATAACATTCATACACCTGTCGGAAGAAGATAGAGATAAAGATTGTGCGATATTTGAAGCTGACGCTACTATATTTGACTGTAATAAAGGCACAATCTTTGGCCTGGATGTTGTTCCTGAGGTGTGGAGGATTAAAGCAACATCATTCCCACTTACTGCTTTGTCTTCAACAATATTGCTACTTTTTTCTGCTTCTAATGAAAATAATCCCGCAACTCTTTTACTTTCTGAAAGGCGGATTATTTTTATACTTAAACGATCAGCCGCTTGCGTAGCTGGACCATCATAATCTCGGTTCACAACAAGAGCCTTCGCTTTTAAGTCATCTAGATAAAAAACAAATTCTTCTTCCCGATAATTAGGATTTAACGGGGCAGTAGTTGCACACTGGGCAATAGTCGCAAAGGCACTTGCCATAGATGGGCCATTGGGAAGAACAATTGCAACCCGATCCTTTTTTGCAATCCCAATTTCACGTAAGGTTATGTTTATCTTCTGTGCTAGATCGCGCAACGCCCCATATGTAAGCCATTCTTTGTTTGAAGCGCCTATAGCTTTCCAGTCAGATGAATGCCCAGACAGAAAACCTGATATCGTTTGTGACATCCAAAACAATCCTTATTAAATCTACCATCATTGGAGGTTCCTAGTACAAAGTACTATAGGCTTCCACATATATAAATAATTCAATGAAAAGGCTAACCGTCTTTTCTAATTGTCTCATTTTTGGGGTCGTACGGGCTATCACAAGTAACTTCCGCATCCCACAAAGAATTGAACATTTTAACTTTCAGTTTTTGTCCTTCCTTGGCAAGGTCTGGTCGAATGTAACCCATACCAATTGATTTTTTAAAAACCACTGAGTAACCACCTGAAGTTAAGCGCCCAACCTTTGTACCATTTTCTAAATACAAAGCCTCTCGACCCCATGGATCAGCATCATCTGGTCCGTCTATTAATATGGTAACACACTTTGACCGCATACCTGTGTTCTCCATTTTTTCTTTACCAAAAAACTGTTTTTCTAAATCGATAAATCTTGATAAATCAGCCTCCAATGGCGTTGCGTCTCTCCCCAGTTCTGTACCAAATGCGCGATATGATTTTTCTTGTCGCAACCAATTTTGAGCACGTGAACCAACTAACTTTAAATCATATTTGGACCCGGCCAATAGTAAACGATCCCATAGATAATTTTGCATTTCAATAGGATGGTGAAGCTCCCAGCCTAACTCGCCAGTATAGGCAACTCGTATGGCATTAACAGGACACATTCCAATTTCTATCTTTTTTGCTGAAAGCCAAGGAAATTTTTTGTTTGAAAGAGCGCCCTCAACGTCAGCTTCGTTTATGACAGACTTTAATAAATCTCTCGATTTTGGTCCCGCAATTGCAAAAACTCCCCACTGAGAGGTAACATCGTGAATTTCGATGTAACCAAACTCTGCCATTTTATCTTCAGCAGCTTTTCTAAGATAATCACCGTCATAAGAAGTCCAGGCTCCTGCAGAAACTAAATAGTAACTATCTTCAGCTTGCCTCACGATAGTATATTCAGTTCGTGTCGTCCCGTGATTGGTCAAAGCATATGTTAGATTGATGCGACCTACTTTGGGAAGTTTGTTACAGGTAAACCAATTTAAGAAACTTGTCGCACCGGGACCCTTTAGTATGTGCTTTGTAAATGCTGTAGCATCGATTAAACCAACGCTATCACGCACCGCTCTAGCTTCTTCCGCAGCATACTGCCACCAAGCGCCTCGACGAAAACTTCTTGCTTTGGTATCAAAATCTTCTGGAGCATCTATCGGACCATAATAATTTGGTCTTTCCCAACCATTAACCTCACCAAACTGGGCTCCTAAACTTCTTTGTCGCTCATACGCCGGTCCAGTTCTAAGGGGTCTGCAAGCTTCTCTTTCCTCATCAGGATGATGTAAAATATAAACATGTTCATAACATTCTTCATTTTTTCTAGCGGCAAACTCAGTTGTTATCCAACTACCATACCTCTTGGGATCAAGGGATGCCATGTCGATCTCAGCTTCTCCTTCAACCATCATTTGGGCCAAGTAATAACCAGTTCCACCAGCTGCAGTGATTCCAAATGAAAACCCCTCTGCCAACCACATATTTCGCAAACCGGGAGCTGGACCTACCAGGGGATTACCATCTGGCGTATAGCAAATCGGACCATTGAAGTCGTCTTTCAAACCAGCTGTTTCAGAGGAGGGAATACGGTGAATCATTGACATATATTCTGTCTCAATTCGATCTAAATCTAGTGGAAACAAATCAGCCCTGAAACTATCTGGCACACCATATTCGAAGCGAGCAGGCGCATTTCTTTCATAAGGTCCTAAAATCCAACCGCCTCTTTCTTCTCGAACATACCACTTAGCATCTGCATCGCGCAGCACAGGGTGTTCTAAATTGCCAGCGTTGCGAAATTCAACAAGAGCAGGATCTGGCTCAGTGACTATGAACTGATGCTCAACTGGGATTGCTGGGATTTTAATACCCAACAATTGTGCAGTCCTTTGTGCATGATTACCGGTGGCAGTAACGACATGTTCTGCTGTAATGACTTGCTGTTCTTTCGATGCAACCAGATTACCGCCCTGCTCTTCCATCTTTGTACATGTAACTTCCCAGTTTGAGCCATCCCAAAAATAGCCGTCGACCTGCCATTTTCGCTCGATCAGTACATCCATTTGCCTCGCTCCTTTGGCCATAGCCATGGTGACGTCTGCAGGATTTATGTAACCATCAGTTGGATGGTAGATCGACCCAACTAAATCTTCAGTATTTACAAGTGGCCAGCGTTCTTTAATTTCTTTAGGTGAAAGCCATTCAAACGGCACTTCACAGGTTTCTGCTGTAGAGGCGTAAAGCATGTACTCATCCATGCGATCGTGAGTTTGCGCCATGCGCAGGTTGCCAACAACTGAAAAACCAGCATTCAAGCCCGTTTCTGCTTCGAGTGTTTTATAATAGTCGACGGAATATTTATGAATATGCGTAGTCGCGTATGACATGTTAAATAACGGTAACAAGCCAGCTGCATGCCACGTTGAACCTGAAGTTAGTTCATCTCTTTCGAGCAACATAACATCTTTCCAACCTGCTTTGGCTAAATGATACGCAATCGACGTTCCTACTGCACCGCCGCCGACGACTAAAGCTTTGACATGCGATTTCATGATATTGATCCCCAGCACAAGTTCTCACTGTTTTAATATTTAGGACAAATTAACTATTAGCCTAGTCGACGCTACAACAAAGAAAAGCGACTTTTTTAAAACCAATTTTTTTTTAAAAGTGTGGAGATCAAAAAAATAGAACAAACTCAAAGTTTAAATCACGAGATACAGTCTTTCGTATTTTAAGTGTAGGGTTTATAAAATTTTAACTAGTAATATTTTCGAATCAAAAAAATTTAAGTTTATAGGTGGGTGCGCAGATGGGTTTAGGATCAATCTTGGGTGTTTTTTCACAGGATATGGCAATAGATTTAGGAACGGCCAATACTCTTGTATATGTAAAAGGCAGAGGAGTTATTCTATCCGAACCCTCAGTCGTTGCTTATCAAGTCAAAGATGGGCAGAAAAAAGCTCTGGCATTTGGAGAAGACGCCAAATTGATGCTCGGTAGAACACCTGGAAGCATTGAAGCGATCCGCCCAATGCGAGACGGAGTTATCGCGGACTTTGATGTCGCTGAAGAAATGATTAAATATTTCATAAGGAAAGTTCATAAAAGAACAACCTTTTCCAAGCCCAAAATTATAGTATGCGTTCCCCATGGAGCTACACCTGTCGAGAAACGAGCAATTCGTCAGTCAGTGCTTTCTGCGGGCGCGAGAAGAGCTGGGTTGATCGCAGAACCAATTGCGGCTGCTATAGGTGCCGGTATGCCCATAACGGATCCAACTGGAAGCATGGTTGTTGATATTGGAGGCGGGACTACAGAGGTTGCAGTCTTATCATTGGGAGATATCGTCTACGCACGCTCAGTTCGAGTTGGTGGAGATAGAATGGATGAAGCCATAATTAATTATTTAAGAAGGCAACAGAATTTACTTGTTGGTGAAAGTACGGCCGAAAGAATTAAAACTTCAATAGGCACTGCAAGAATGCCAGACGATGGACAAGGAGCCTCCATGATGATCCGAGGTCGCGATTTGCTCACTGGGGTTCCACGAGAAACCGATATATCCCAAGCCCATGTGGCAGAAGCGCTTAGTGAACCTGTTCAGCAAATATGTGAAGCAGTAATGACTGCTCTTGAAGTAACGCCACCTGACCTTGCGGCAGACATCGTTGATAGAGGTGTTATGTTGACTGGTGGAGGAGCCCTACTCGGCGACCTTGATCTCGCGCTGAGAGAAAAAACTGGCCTAGCAGTTTCCATTGCAGATGAGAGTTTAAATTGTGTTGCAATGGGAACAGGTAAAGCCCTGGAATATGAAAAACAATTAAGACACGCAATCGATTATGATAGTTAACCTGTACCAGCATTAAAGAGGATAGCTTGGCAAGGCCTAATCCAAAAGAAGTGGATATCTCAGCACCGTTTAGATATTTAGCTACCGGTATAATTGTTTTCATGCTTATCGCTTTGTTTTTCGTTTGGCGCCTTGATAACCCGCGCGTTGAAAAACTTAGAGCGGAAGTCATTGATGCTATTTTACCGAAATTTGAATGGGTTATGGCTCCTGCAACAGCTCTAATTCGAATAACTCAAGACTTTAGAAGCTATCAATCTTTATACGAGCAGAACCAAGAGCTTCGAAGAGAATTGCAACAAATGAAAAGTTGGAAAGAGGCGGCCCTCCAACTCGAACAAGAAAATGCACGATTATTGGACTTAAATAATCTTCAACTTGATCCAAAGCTAACTCACATATCAAGCATTGTTTTAGCGGATAGCGGTTCCCCATTTCGTCAATCAGTTCTTATAAACGTAGGCCTACAAGATGGTATTCAAGATGGCTGGGCTGCTATGGATGGACTAGGTTTGGTTGGTCGCATTTCAGGTGTAGGTAGTAAAACGGCCCGTGTTTTACTATTAACAGATACAGCCTCAATAATTCCCGCAACTATACAACCTTCCGGACAGCAAGCCTTAATTGCTGGAGATAACACCATTGCACCAACTATTGAATTTTTAGAGAATGCAGATTTGGTCAGACCCGGAGATCGCATTGAAACTTCCGGTAGTGGCGGAATATTTCCTCCAAATCTTTTAATTGGACGGCTAGAGTTGGATCCCTCGGGCCGCTTGCGCGTTCGGCTTTCAGCTGATTATGAAAGGCTCGAATTTTTGAGAGTTTTAAGAAATTTTGGTACAGAACCAATTAATGATCCAGGAAAATTAATCATACATAAAAGTCTTAAGTTATTGCATGATAACGAAAGCGCTGCGGCCAGCGGATCATAAATATGAATGTAAAAAGTTTTATCCATCAAATTTTGTACTTTTGCATTGGTTTGTTCATTATTTTTTTCCAAATTTTACCCCTGCAAACAACTCCACAATCTTGGTCGGGGCCAAATGTCCTTTTAGTATTTTTCGCTGCTATAGTTATCAAAAGACCTGAATTTACTTCCAGCTTTCTCATCGCCATAATTTTTTTAATAGAGGATTTTTTTCTTATGCGGCCACCAGGGCTGATGTCATCATTGACGGTACTTGGCCTTTATTTTCTAAAAAGAAAATTTCAAAATCAGGAGGAAACCTCTTTGATATTTGTCTGGAGTAATGTTGCAATTTGCTTAACACTAATACTCTTAATTTGTTACTTTGTTTCAGTTTTGCTATTTATTCCATCAGCAGGTCTCAGATTAACAAGCATGGAAATTATAATGACTTTGGCTCTATATCCAATTTTTTCAATGCTTGTTGGAAGTTTTAATAATTTGGAAGGTGCAGAGGCTGAAAGATAATCCAAAAATGATTTATTATGGCAGATAGAATTCAACTAAATCAAAAAAGTTATGCCAAACTCTCCAGAAGAGGACTAATTCTGGGTGGTTTGCAGGTTGTATTTATAGCCTGCCTCGCCACTAGAATGCGAAAATTACAGGTCGAAGAAGCAAGCGAGTATCGATTACTGGCTGATGAAAACCGAATTAATATAAGACTAATCGCTCCCTCCAGAGGGGAGGTCTATGATCGCAATGGAAAGATCGTAGCACGAAATGAGCAAAGCTTCAGAATTACTATTGTAAAAGAAGACGCAGGAGATATCGAACAAACACTATATTCTTTGAGCAATCTCATAAAAATATCCCAAACCGATGCAACAAGAGTAATTGAAGAAATTGGACGAAGCGCTCCCTTTTTACCAGTGACGGTACGAGATCAACTGAGTTTTGACGAAATAGCAAGAATCGCAGCAAATACACCTAATCTACCCGGAGTATCCGTCGAACAGGGCCTATCAAGGATATATCCTTCGTTTGAAAGCTATGCACACGTCGTAGGATATGTTGGTCCAGTAAGCGATAATGATCTGAAGAAAGGCAATGAATCTAATCCACTTTTAAAGATTCCTCGATTTCAAGTTGGTAAAGTAGGCGTCGAAAAATACTATGAGGATATTTTGAGAGGCAGTGCGGGTGTTATGAAAGTTGAAGTAAACGCACTAGGCCGCGTAATGAGAAATCTTGATAGGAAAGAGGGGAAACCCGGTAATAATATTCAGCTAACTGTAGATACTGAATTACAATCATACATCCAGGCCAGGCTCGGTTCAGAAAGTGCCTCTGCAGTAGTTATGAATTGTAGAAATGGTGAAATTCTCGCTATCGCTTCTTCTCCCAGTTACGATCCGAATAAGTTTGTAAAAGGGATTTCCTACTCAGATTTTAATGAACTCAGAGATAATATTTTTAGGCCTTTGGCCTCAAAAACTGTGCAAGACGCTTACCCTCCAGGATCGACCTTTAAGATCGTGACGGCCCTTGCTGCTTTAGAAGCAAAAATTATTGGGCCAAAAGACTCCTTTTCTTGTGATGGGAAAATGGAGGTTTCTAATAGATTTTTTCATTGTTGGAAAAAAGGTGGCCATGGTAAGATGGACCTAGCAAAATCATTGAGTGAAAGCTGTGATGTTTATTTCTACGAATTGGCTCTTAAAGTTGGAATAGAACGAATTAATAAAATGGCTATGAAACTTGGAATGGGAATGAAACACGACATTCCAATGTCGGCAATTACAAAGGGTTTAGTACCAAGCAAAGAATGGAAGTTAAATAATAGAAAACAAGAATGGTTAGTCGGTGACACTGTAAACGCTTCAATCGGCCAAGGTTATGTCCTTTCTTCGCCACTTCAATTAGCTGTTATGGCTGCTCGCTTAGCAAGTGGTAAAAATGTTAAACCGGTATTAACTAAGTCAATAAACGGACGAAACATTCATGATTTGGAAAATATCAAAGATTTAGATATAGAAAAGTCCCATCTCAAAATTGTAAAAGATGCGCTTTTCCAAGCTAGTAATGACCGAAGGGGAACAGCCTATGGGTCACGCATAATTAATAATGCGTATCGAATAGCAGGCAAAACGGGTACTAGCCAAGTAAGAAATATAACGGATGCTGAAAGGGAAAATGGTGTAACCAAAAACGAAGATTTACCGTGGAAAAGAAGAGATCACGGGCTTTTTGTAAATTTCGCTCCTTATGAAAATCCAGAAATAGCTGTTTCAGTAGTAGTAGAGCATGGCGGAGCTGGTTCAAAATCAGCCGCTCCCATTGCTCGCGATATAACTTTGCAGGCACTTTTTAAAGGAAAGCCACCTTTAGAAGTTTATCCCGCCAAAGATAGATCAGCAATCCTCGAACAACAAAACAAACTTGGAAAAGTTCTTAAAGAGTTAGAAATATTAAGAAGAAATAAAGTATGACCTATCTCGAATATAAAATCAGGGCTGTCCCAAAGGGTTTTCGGAAAGTATTTTATCTAAATTGGCCAATAATTTTGCTTCTGTGTGCTGCAGGTGCAATTGGCATTATTATGTTGACTTCAGTAGCTGGTAATAATTGGCAACCATGGGCTTCCGCGCAACTCAAGCGCTTTTTTGTAGGTTTTTCACTTATGATCGGCATTGCAATGATACCAATTTGGTTTTGGAAAAGTATGTCTGTACTAGCTTACATAGCATCTTTAGGGTTATTAGTTCTTGTAGATTTTTTTGGTTCAACTGGCATGGGCGCTCAAAGGTGGTTAGATTTGGGTTTCATTATATTACAGCCCTCTGAAATGGCTAAAATTACACTTATAATGGTTTTAGCTTTTTATTACGATTGGTTGCCAGACGAGCGCGTTTCTAAACCTCAATGGTTAGTAGCACCACTAGTATTGATTTTTTTACCCTTTTTTCTCGTTCTTCAACAGCCAGACTTAGGGACCTCTTTACTGATTGTTATTGGAGGGGGTGTTATGATGTTTTTAGCTGGGGTCCACTGGGGATATTTTGGTGCCGGCCTATCTTTCGGTGTGGGAGGTATATTAGCTATTTTAAATAGTCGTGGCAAAGACTGGCAGCTTTTAAATGATTATCAGTATCGCCGAATTGACACTTTTCTTGATCCATCATCAGATCCGTTAGGAGCAGGTTACCATATTACACAATCAAAAATAGCGCTAGGTTCTGGCGGTTGGACGGGAAGAGGTTTTGGACAGGGAACTCAATCGAGACTTAATTTCTTACCGGAGAAACACACTGATTTTATTTTTACAACGTTGGCAGAAGAATTCGGCTTTGTTGGAGGGATTTCTTTATTGACAGTTTACACCCTAATAGTCGCGTTTGCTATTATAGCCGCTTTACGGAACAGAGACCGTTTTTCATCACTACTTATCTATGGCGTAACAGTTACCTTTTTTCTCTATTTTGCTGTAAATATGGCGATGGTTATGGGGCTAGCTCCAGTAGTTGGAGTTCCCCTACCCTTAGTTAGTTATGGTGGGTCATCCTTATTAGTGCTCATGGTGGCATTTGGGCTGTTGCAATCAGCGCACGTGCATAAACCTCGTGGGGTGATATGATAAATATTCTATTCGCTGCAGCCACAGAAAGATGGGATCAATATCAAGGACCTCTCAAAAAGGAACTAGATTTAAAAGGAATTGACTACAAATTAGCCAAAAAATTACCTGAATCAGAAGTCGACTACATCATTTATGCGCCCAATAGTTCAATCAAAGATTTTTCAGTTTTTACAAATCTTAAAGCCGTTTTGAATTTATGGGCTGGAGTAGAAGATGTTGTTAAGAATAAAACTTTAAAAGTACCATTGGCTAGAATGGTTGATAAAGGCCTAACCCAAGGTATGAAAGAATGGGTTTTAGGTCATGTTATGCGACATCACCTAGGGATTGATTTACATATTTTTGGGCAAGACGGACAATGGAGAGATTGGTCTACACCTCTACTCGCAAGCGAACGAGCCATAACTATATTAGGCTTGGGAGCTCTTGGCGCCGAGTGTGCAAATACTTTAGCAAAAATTGGTTTCAAGGTGCGCGGCTGGAGTTTAACTAAAAAATCAATTGACAACGTAGCCTGCTACCATGGGTTCGATGGACTGGAAAAATCATTATTTGGCTCCGAAATAGTAGTTTTACTGTTACCATCTACTACTGATACAGAAAATATTATCAACCAGAAGACTATTTCTTTTTTGTCAAAAAATGCCATAATAATTAATCCAGGAAGAGGTACATTGATCGATGAAAAAGCCCTTCTAAAAAGCTTAGATGACGGAAAAATCGCACATGCTACTCTGGATGTGTTTCGGCAAGAACCACTGCCGGCAGACCATATATTTTGGCATCACGCGAAAATAACTGTCACGCCTCATATAGCATCTGAAACAAAGCCATCGACAGCGTCTCACGTCATCGCAACTAATATAGACAGGTTCGAAAAAGGAAAACCATTGCTCTATCAAGTAAATTTTGACGCCGGGTACTAGGAAATTTTTTTAAGCTTTATTTACCTTTACCGCGCTAAATTTGAATTCTGGAATTTTACCGTAGGGGTCCAGCGCGGAGTTGGTAAGTATATTTGCAGCAGCCTCTACGTAAGCAAAGGGAAGGAAAACCATATCTTCTGAGACGGCTCGATCCATTCTGGCCATTACCACAATACTCCCTCGTTTTGTGGTCAAGCGCACATGACTTCCCGGATTGACGCCTAATTTACGCAATGTTTTTGGATGCATCGAGCAGTTCGCCTCAGGTTCCATGGCATCCAATACAGTAGCCCGCCGCGTCATTGAGCCAGTATGCCAATGTTCTAGCTGGCGGCCCGTTGTAAGAATCATAGGATAGTTTGAATCTGGAACATCATCAGGCGCGATTATACTCGCAGGAGTGAATCGAGCGCGCCCATTTTGCCGGGGAAACCCATTACCAAAAACAATTGATTGGCCTGGATCATCTTCTGACAAAGAGGGATAGGTTACCGCATTTTCATTTTTAAGCCGTTCCCAAGTGATATTATCAAGAGATCTCATATTGAGTTTCATTTCTGCAAATACATCAGATGGGCTTTCATAACTCCATGCAAGTCCCATTCTTTTCGCCAACTGTACTTCGATCCACCAATCTTCCTTGGCCTCACCCGGCGGAGGAACTGCTTTTCGACCCATTTGAACTTGTCGGTTTGTATTAGTCACAGTACCATTTTTCTCCGCAAAAGCACTGGCTGGCAGTATAACATCCGCATAATTAGCAGTTTCAGTGAGAAAAATATCCTGAACAACTAAATGTTTAAGCTTAGAAAGAGCATCGCGGGCATGCTCAACATCTGGATCTGACATAGCTGGGTTTTCACCAAGAATATACATACCTTGAATCGAACCATGGTGAACAGCATCCATTATTTCAGTGACTGTAAGCCCTCTCTGTGAAGAGAAGTCTCCTGAATTCCAAACTTCCGTAAAAGCATTACGAACTCCATCGTCAGTCACTGTTTGATAATCAGGCAAAAACATTGGGATCAGCCCAGCGTCAGAAGCACCTTGCACGTTATTTTGCCCTCTAAGTGGGTGAAGGCCAGTTCCAGGACGTCCAACCTGTCCAGTCATCAATGCAAGTGAAATGAGGCATCTACTATTATCTGTACCATGAACATGTTGAGACACACCCATACCCCAGAAAATCATTCCTGCTTTTGCTCCGGCAAAAGTTCGAGCAACATCACGTAGCATATCAGCTTCTATGCCACAAATTTCAGTCATTTTTTCCG
>ENA-ORDR01001337-ORDR01001337.1-marine-metagenome-genome-assembly--contig:-NODE-1337-length-11529-cov-3.390587_pt1 | contig 11529 bp, 9 predicted proteins | sample MGYA00240993_ERZ508538 | MGnify/ENA primary metagenome ERZ508538 (study PRJEB26207, sample SAMN05421999) | marine metagenome | isolation source: Monterey Bay, California, USA | place: USA:Monterey Bay...
AGCGAGCAGTATCCCCCCCCAGGAGCGCGTGCAGTCGGTAGTCCCCGCTAAGCGGGAAAGTGACAGCGGATTGAGCAACAGCAGCAGCTCAATCCGCTTCGTCATTTAAGAAAGAGGGTTACAAAGAGGCGCTCACGGTTTGGGACAACGTTTTAGAGGAGAGGGTCTGCACAAAGTAGACAGCAAGGGAAGAGTTTCAATACCTGCGCTTTTCCGTCGGGTTGTTGAATCATGTGACCCTAATTGGAAAGAGGGACTACCTCCTGAATTAATCATTGTTTATGGCGATGAAAGAAGAAAATTTATTGAGTGTTATACGATAGAAGCTATTGAGGGAGTGGATAGCAAAATTGACCGTCTTCCTAGAGGTTCTCTTGAGAGGAAGACCCTTGAACGTTTTTTTCATGGACAAAGTATTCCAACTTCAATCGATGAAACGGGCCGGCTGGTATTGTCTTCTAGATTAAGAGAGCGTTTCTGTATTGAAAAGGAGGCATACTTTATCGCCGCTGGTGATACTTTTCAAATTTGGAACCCTCAGGTATTCGAAGCAGACCAAAAAGAAACAAATCAATGGCTTCGAGAGCAGCCAGTAGATTTTGATCCTATTAGCTTTTTAGATATTGGGCATGACCAATAATGATGGATCTGGATTTGACTTCCAAAACAGATCATGTACCGGTTTTAATAGGGCCAATTATAGAAAATATTTCACCAGTTACAGGGGTTTGGGTTGATGCAACCTTTGGTGCTGGTGGCTATACTAAAGCTTTGCTTGATGCTGGAGCGGAATTTGTTTTCGCGATTGATCGCGATCCAAACGTTTTTTCTTTGGCAAAAAAATGGTTGAATCACTACCCTGATAGAATTGAGTTTGTGAACGATGTCTTCTCTAATCTTGAAAAATATGTCGATGACGTAAATGGTGTGGTTTTTGATCTGGGCGTTTCATCCATGCAGCTTGATCAGGCAACTAGAGGGTTTTCATTTTTGAAAGAGGGGCCATTAGACATGCGTATGTCCCAAACAGGTCCGACGGCTGCTGATCTAGTTAATTCAGCCTCTGAAAAAATGCTCAGCAACATTCTATATTTCTTTGGAGAAGAGCGGGCAAGTCGCAGAATAGCAAAAGCTATAGTCGCTCGGCGGAATCAAGAGCCCTTTGGAACAACAACTGATTTAGCTAAAATTATCGAAAGCGTTTTGCCAAGATCAAAACCAGGGCAGTCTCATCCAGCAACTCGTAGTTTTCAGGCTTTACGTATTGCAGTTAACAAGGAATATGAAGAGCTTTTCAATGGTTTATTTTCAGCAGAAAAAGTACTTTCGGCAGATGGTTGCTTAGTTGTGGTGACATTTCACTCAATAGAGGATCGGATAGTAAAACGCTTTATTCAAGCTCGCTCTGGAAAGCTATATTCAACAAGTAGATACTTACCTGATACCGATGCTCTTCCAATTCAATTTTCTAAAGTAACGCAAAAAGCGATTAAACCATCAACAAGTGAAATATCAATAAACACAAGGGCTCGGTCAGCAAAGCTTAGAATTGCAAAACGAACGAATATTAAACCGGGAAAAAATTTAACCTTAGAAGAACTTAGTGTTCCAATAGTTGGAAAGAATTAAGATGCGCAGTTTTATTTATTCAATAACATTTGCGAGCCTTGTTGGGTTAGCTTTTTGGGCTTATCAGGAAAATATTAAAACGAAAAACGTAATAGCTCATACTGAGAAATTGCAAAAAGAAATTGGAATTACACGGGCTAGGCTATCAATTTTAAGGGCAGAATGGGCTTACCTCAATCGCCCTGACAGATTAACTGAATTAGTAGATTTAAATTTTTCCCGACTTCTCCTTGTGCCGTTAAGAGCATCAAATTTTTTAGAAGTTGATGAAATCAATTTCTTAAATGATCCTGATTTGCCTGAGGTGGTTTCCTTACCCGTAAGTCTTACAATGAAAGCTAGTTCCCTTGACTGAAACCATGAATAGAATAGCCATTCGTCCTTTGAGCCGAATACTACCAGCACGCTTTAGAGGCGAGGATCCAGATAGGATTGAGAAGGAAAATTTAAATATACGCCATGAGCAAATGCGTGACGTTGAAAGAGTGAGATCAAATATCCGTTTGCTGCTCATCATAGTGATGTTCGTTTGCATTTATACAGCTATAGGAGTAAGGCTTGCCACGCTGGCATCCAGTCAACCTACCGAGCCAGTTGCTCAGTCAAGTAATTCGTCACTTTTTTCCCAAAGGGCTGATATTGTTGATAGAAAAGGTAGGATACTCGCTACTAATTTAGAAACGTATGCACTTTACGTTGAAACTCGCCATTTAGTTGATCCGCTTAATACAGCTCGCAAACTGGCTTTTCTTTTTGAAGACCTAAACGCTGATGATTTATATGCGCAATTCACCAGTAGTCGAAAATTCTTATGGATAAAAAAGAAGCTGAGCCCAGAGCAAATGCAAGCTGTGCACGATATTGGTGAACCAGGTTTACGTTTTGGTCCCAGGGAAACAAGGCTTTATCCTAATGGTGCATTAGCATCTCACATACTTGGTGGTGCGAGTTTTGGAAAGGAAGGAGTGAAATCAGCCGAAATTATAGGTGTGGCTGGAGTAGAAAAAACATTTGATAGCCAATTACGTGACCCGTCGTATTCGGAAAAACCACTTAAATTAACTATTGATTTATCGGTCCAAGCTGCCGTTGAACATGTTCTGGAAGGTGGAATGCGGCTTTTAAATGCCAAAGGTGCTGTAGCTATTTTGATGGAGGTAGATACTGGACGGATAATATCGCTAGCCTCTCTACCAGATTTTGACCCAAATCACCGTCCTAGCCTTCCCATTGAGGGTTCGGCTGCAGAAAGTCCTCTTTTTAATAGAGCCATTCAAGGTGTCTACGACCTTGGTTCGACTTTTAAAATCTTTACCGTGGCGCAAGCATTGGAGTTGGGTCTTATAGATCCAAAAACTAAGATCAACACAAAAGGTCCCATCAGAATAGGTGGACATAAAATCAATGATTACAGAAATAACGGTCCAGAGTTGCCCGTTTGGCAAGTGATCACTAAGTCTTCTAATCTAGGAACGGCAAGAATAGCTAAAATGATAGGGTCTGAAAAACAAAGAGAATTTCTAACTAGTCTTGGTTTTACTAAACCCACATCGATAGAGATGATTGAGGCCAAAGGTGGAAAACCGCTTTTGCCAAAACGTTGGAATGAATTGGAAACCATGACTGTTTCATATGGACATGGGATATCCGTCACGCCTCTTCATTTAGCCACTGGATATGCAATGCTTGCCAATGGAGGTCGATTAGTAAAACCCACACTTTTAGAAGAAGTAAAATCTGATTTAGGCCCTCGGGTTATTTCGAAAAGAGTAGCAGATAATAGTCTTGCTATGCTCAGGGGTGTTGTAACGGGAGGGACAGCTTCGATAGCCGATGTGAGCGGATATTTTGTTGGTGGGAAGACAGGTACGGCAGATAAACCTAGTGCTCAAGGTGGTTATGATAAAGAAAAAAACATTACCAGTTTTGCCTCAATTTTTCCAATAGATGAGCCAAAGTATGTGTTAGTAATTGCGTTGGATGAAGCACAAGACACATCTGGTCCTGAACCAAAGCGAACGGCAGGTTGGACAGCTGTTCCAGTTAGTGCAGAAATTATAGCAAGAGTTGCTCCACTATTAGGATTGCGGCCGAAATTTGATAACCAATCCACTATAGGTGTAACATTATCAAATTGGCAGGAGTAATTCGCAGAACAAAGGTAAATTAAATGCCTAAACATAAAAGCCTCAGCAGCCTCGGCCTTCATACTGTTAATGGTAATGATCCAGTCATAAATAAAATTGTATTTGATAGCAGGCAGGTTGAACCCGGCTGCTTATTTGCTGCTTTGAAAGGTAGTTCGGTCCATGGTGCTGAATTCGTAGAAGCTGTTCTTGATGCTGGTGCCGTAGCAATTTTGACTGATAAAGAAGGGGAAACAATTTTAAAAGGCTCCAAAATTGATGCTTTGGTTATAAAGAAAGATGCTCGCAGAGCCTTAGCCAAAGCAGTTTCTCTTTTGATGGAAAAGCAGCCAGAAACAATAGTTGCAATTACTGGAACTAATGGAAAAACTTCCGTGGCTACTTTTTGCAGACAAATCTGGAATGAGGTCGGTATTGAAGCTATAAATATTGGAACAACAGGAGTGGAAGGAAGTTGGTCTACCCCTCTAAATTATACGACCCCAGATCCAGTAAAGCTTCATCAAGTTTTATATAAAGCTGCTTCAGAAGGTATCACTCACATAGCGATGGAGGCTTCAAGTCACGGGTTAGATCAGCGTCGTTTAGATGGCGTTGAGATAAAAACTGCTGCTTTTACAAATTTCTCACGTGATCATTTAGATTATCATACATCCTATGAAGATTACTTTAATGCTAAAAAAGGATTATTTGAGCGTTTGTGCCCAAAAGAAAAAATTGGCGTTTTTAACATCGATAATAAAGAAATCAAGAAACTAGCTCATTGGTATGGCTTGAAAAATCATATTGCAACCATTGGGTATGATAAGACGGCTGATCTAATTATTTTAAGTCAAAAATTTTATCCAAAAAGTCAAGATATAAGGTTTTCATTTCGCAATAAAATTTATCAAAAGTCTATTAATTTGATAGGGGCTTTCCAGGCTGAAAATCTCTTGATGGCTGCTCTTTTAGTAATTTCATCTGGTCAACAGGAAACTAATGTTTTTGAGGTTTTAGAGTATATTAAGCCAGTTCGAGGGCGTATGGAATTAGCTGCAACCAGACAAAACGGTGCAACTGTTTACGTAGATTATGCGCACACTCCTGATGCTGTTGAGATTGCATTAAAATCTCTAAAACCTCATATCTTAGGAAAATTAATAGTTGTTATAGGGGCGGGAGGCGAAAGAGATGAAGGGAAGCGTCCTCTGATGGGAGCAGCAGCAGAGAAAAACTCAGATTTTGTCATTATAACGGACGATAACCCAAGAAATGAAAATCCATCCTCAATACATCAAATGATTGAAAATGGTATCCAAGACAATAACAAAGTCACAGTTATACCCGATAGAGCTGAAGCAATACTTAAAGCGGTTGACTTGTTAGACGTAGGTGATGGTCTGCTAATAGCAGGTAAGGGTCATGAAACTGAACAAATTGTAGGTAAAAATATTTTTCCATTTGATGATTTTGAACAAGCCAGTCTTTCAGTTGCTTCTCTGGATGGAGTAGAACAATGAGCCTGTGGAATTCTCAAGATGCATCTTTGGCAACTGGGGGTATAAATACCCTTTCTTGGGCTGCAACGGGGGTATCGATAGATACAAGAACCATTCAACCAGGTGATTTATTTGTTGCTTTAAAAGCAGACCGTGATGGACATGATTTTTTAAATAATGCATTCAAAAATGGTGCTGTGGCGGCGCTTGTAGATCATATTCCTCAGAATTTTGATGCATCTTTTCCGCTACTTGTGGTGCCAGACGTTATGGAAGCATTTCGATCAATGGCAAGGTTTTCTCGGGATCGATTTAGGGGCAAAGTAATTGCCGTTACCGGTTCTGTTGGTAAAACTTCAACAAAGGAGATGTTAAAAACAATACTGACGGAACAGGGTAAGACCCATGCCTCTTTTGCTAGTTATAACAATCATTGGGGTGTACCGCTTACCTTAACTCGCATGCGGAAAGATTCAGATTTTTCTGTAATTGAGATAGGGATGAACCATCCGGGAGAAATTGCGCCGCTTTCTGTGTTAGCCAACCCAGATATCGCTTTAATTACTTCTGTAGCTCCGGCACATTTGGCAGCGTTTGAAAGTATTGAAGGGATAGCACGAGAAAAAGCATCAATTGCTAAGGGATTAAAAAATGATGGGGTGGTAATTATTAATGGTGACAATTCAACAGTAGAAATACTTAAGTTCCAGATAGTTTCAAATGGTTTTGATCCTATTTGCTATGGGTCAAAAGATAAAAGAAACATAATATTAAATATTGATGAGGTAAATAATGGTATAGAAGTATTGAGCTTAATTGAAGGTGAAGAGCAACGTTTTAAATTAAATACCACAGCAATTCATTTTGCGATCAATGCTCTAGGAGCTCTAATAGTAGCCAAAACACTTGATTGTGATATTTTGAAAGCCTGTGAAAGCCTTGAAGAGTGGCTGCCCAGCGTAGGCCGAGGTTCTGTTAAAAAAATAAATTTAAGTCAAATCGGATTTATTGAGTTGATTGATGATGGGTACAACGCAAATCCTGTTTCCATGTCAGCAGCATTGGATACACTGAGCAAAAATAAAGCGAAACGCAAAATTGCAATTCTGGGTGATATGAAGGAATTGGGGTCTTCCGAAATAGATTACCATCAGAAAATAGCATCCTTAGCTGTCATATCTAAACTGGACTGCATCCATACCGTTGGGCCACTTATGGGCTACTTGCACAACATTTTGCCTGAAAAGAAGCGTGGGTTTCATTTTAGCAAGTCCAGAGATATTTTACCTTTGCTAGATAGAATTCTTGAAGGTGGTGATTGCTTACTTATAAAAGCTTCTTTAAGTGTTGGGATGCAAGAGGTGTCCAATGCAATCTCCAGTTTGGAATGTCCTGAGTAAACTCTAAGGAAAAAATTATGTTATATTGGTTAGCTCAACTTTCAGATGGAGGAGACTTTTTCAACTTGTTCCGTTACATTACGTTCCGGGCTGGCGGCGCTTTTTTCACAGCGTTGTTGTTTGGGTTTTTATTTGGGAGGCCTTTGATAAATGTTCTTCGAAAAAAACAAGGCAAAGGCCAACCAATTAGAGACGACGGGCCATCATCGCATTTTGAAAAAGCGGGAACCCCAACGATGGGAGGTTTGCTAATCTTAATTTCCTTACTTTTTGCAACATGTTTGTGGGCCAGGCTCGATAATATTTTTATTTGGATTGTTATTTTAGTTACGCTTAGCTTTGGAATGATAGGGTTTGCCGATGATTATTCGAAAGTATCAAAACAAAATACCAAAGGCATTCCTGGTCGAATACGGTTGCTTCTTGGATTTATTATCTCGGGGATTGCGGCCTATTTTGCTGCCATTAATCATCCAGAAGCTTTGCAGTATAAACTGGCGTTGCCAGTTTTTAAGGATACTTTACTGCATCTTGGGGTGTTATTCATTCCGTTTTCTATGATTGTTGTTGTTGGTGCTGCAAATTCAGTAAATTTAACAGACGGATTAGACGGTCTCGCTATAATGCCTGTAATGATCGCTGCATTGGCATTAGGTGTTATTGCTTACGCTGTTGGCCGCGTAGACTTTACCAATTATTTAGATGTCCATTATGTACCTGGTACTGGAGAATTATTAATATTTTGTTCTGCTCTTTTTGGCGGCGGTTTGGGTTTTCTTTGGTATAATGCCCCACCAGCAGCAGTTTTTATGGGTGACACAGGTGCTCTTTCTTTGGGGGGAGCTTTGGGGTCAATTGCTGTGGTAACAAAGCATGAAATAGTATTAGCAATAGTCGGTGGTTTGTTTGTGGTAGAGGCTTTGTCGGTAATTATTCAAGTTGCATATTTTAAGGCAACTGGCCGAAGAGTTTTCCTGATGGCGCCTATTCATCACCATTTTGAGAAAAAAGGTTGGGCAGAACCTCAAATTGTTATTCGGTTTTGGATCATTTCTTTGATATTAGCTATGATCGGTCTTGCGACACTGAAGGTTAGATAAAAAGTTTTGCAAAAATGATAACGGCTCAAAATGTAAAAAATATTAGTTACGCTGTTCTGGGATTAGGCCGCTCTGGGTTATCTGCAGCTATAGCTCTGAGAGCCGGTGGTGCAAAAATATTGTGTTTAGATGACAATATAGACAATTTAAAAATAGCCGAAGATTTGGGTTTTACTTGCACTGTTGCAGATAAAATAAACTGGAATGATATAGACGTCCTATTGGTAAGCCCTGGTGTGCCGCATCACTATCCAAAGCCACACATAGTTGTTTCTGAAGCCATTGAAAATGGGGTAGCAATAGATAATGATATTGGTTTATTTTTTAGATCTGTTGGGTCGCCTAATTGGGAAAAATTTGAGTCTATACCAAAAATAGTAGCAGTGACTGGATCTAATGGAAAATCTACAACCAGCGCGTTGATTCATCACATATTGCAATGTGAAAATCGCCCGTCTCAATTGGCTGGAAATATTGGCAAAGGTGTCTTTGACCTAGAGCCTTTAACTGATGGAGAAACTGTAATTTTAGAGCTTTCTTCTTATCAAACTGAAGTCGCAAATAGTTTAACACCTGATGTTGCAGTTTTTACAAACTTTACGCCTGATCACTTAGAACGGCATGGTGGACTTGGTGGTTATTATGCGGCGAAGAAGCGTCTTTTTATTTCTGGATGTCCTGATCGTTCTGTGATTGGTGTGGATGAGTTTGAAGGGCAGCTCTTGGCTCAGGAACTTGCCGATCATACGCACGATGATCGCATTATCAAAGTTTCCGTTTCTAGAAAAATTACTAATTTGGGCTGGAATGTTTTTGCCAATAAGGGATTTTTGTCGGAATACAGACGAGGAAAACAAGTAGCCTCGATCGATCTTCGTAAATGTACCGCTTTGCAAGGCCCACACAACCATCAAAATGCGTGTGCGGCTTATGCTGCTGTTCGTACTCTAGGTGTAGGGCCGCGTTCAGTGGAAAAAGCGTTAAAGAGTTTTCGTGGACTTCCACATAGATCACAATTGGTAACTGAGATCGACGGCGTAGTTTTCATAAACGATAGTAAGGCTACAAACGTTGATAGCGCTATAAAAGCGCTTGAGACATTTTCAAAAGTTCACTGGATATGTGGTGGTGAGCAAAAAGAAAATGATATTTCTCGACTTAACAATGCGCTGGCTAATGTTAAAAAAGCCTATGTTATAGGCACTGATACAGCCAAATTTTCTTCTCAGATAAGTTGTGAATTTGAAATTTCTAATACAATGGATAAGGCTGTTAAAAATGCATTTAAAGATGCAAAAGACGGTGAAACAATTTTGCTTTCTCCAGCTGCAGCTAGTTTTGATCAATATAGTTCTTTTGAAGAACGTGGTAAGGCTTTTGAACACGAAATTACAAAACTCACTAAATATTAAATATTACTCAGTTTAAAAATAAAAAATTAATGATATTAAAAAACTCAAAAAATCAAAAAAGAAAAAGTTTATTTCTGCTAGCTTTTAAAGAAGAATTTGGCTACCAGTAAACTATTGATCTTGGAAAACCGAGGCGAGTAAGAGGTAAAAAGGGCAGAAACCATGACAGAAATGGTTCATGGAGCAGCACCTAGCTCCGGTGGCGAAGCTATATTATCACGTTGGTGGCGTACAACTGATTTGTGGACCATGACGTGTATTTTATTACTGTTTTCAATTGGTTTGCTGCTTGGTTTTGCAGCTTCTCCTCCATTAGCTGAAAAAAATGGGTTTGCTCCGTTTCATTACGTGGAAAGGCAGGTGATTTTTGGTGCGCTATCCATAGTAACAATGATTGCCTTGTCTATGATGTCGGTAAAGTTAGTAAGAAGACTGGCAGTGATAGGTTTTGTTTGTTCTTTTATCAGTCTCATATTACTTCCTATTTTTGGAACAGACTTTGGAAAAGGAGCAATGCGCTGGTACACTTTGGGTTTTGCCTCTTTGCAGCCCTCTGAGTTCTTAAAGCCTTGCTTTATAGTTGTAACTGCTTGGATGATTTCAGCTTCTAAAGAAATTAATGGTCCTCCGGGTAAACTAATTTCATTTGTGTTGACCATAGTCATTTCAGCATTTCTTGTTTTGCAACCAGATTTTGGACAAGCCTGCCTTATCTTGTTTGGTTGGTCAGTGGTATATTTTGTAGCAGGAGCTCATATACTTATCCTAATTGGGGTAGCAGCTGCGACAATAGGCTTAGGTTCGTTCGCATATAACTACTCAGAACATTTTGCCAGAAGAATTGATGGTTTTTTATCACCAGATTTAGATCCAAGAACCCAGTTAGGATATGCGACAAACGCCATTCAAGAGGGTGGATTTTTTGGTGTGGGTGTGGGAGAGGGGCAAGTGAAGTGGTCTTTACCAGATGCTCATACTGATTTTATCATTGCAGTTGCTGCTGAAGAGTACGGATTTGTCCTAGTTGGACTAATTTTAACGATATATGCAGCTATCGTTTGTAGTTCGTTAGCCAGGTTGCTTCGAGAAAGGGATATTTTTGTACGCTTGGCTGGAACAGGCCTTGTCTGCATGTTTGGCATTCAAGCTGTTATTAACATTGGTGTGGCCGCAAGATTATTACCAGCAAAGGGCATGACTTTACCTTTTGTAAGTTATGGGGGTTCTTCTTTAATTGCAGGTGGCATTGCTATAGGAATTTTGTTGGCATTAACCCGAAGCCGGCCGCAAAAAAATGTAGCTGATATTTTTATCAAGGAATAAATTGTGGAGACAAAACCTTTAGCGATATTGGCGGCTGGTGGAACGGGAGGGCATATGTTTCCTGCTCAGGCGTTGGCCGAGGAACTTTTATTTCGGGGTTGGGAGGTTAAGCTTTCGACTGATTTAAGAGGGGCTAGGTTTACGCAAAATTTTCCTAGGGAGGTGAAAATTGAAATAATCCATTCAGCAACTTTTGCTAAAAACGGATTAATTTCAAAAATAAAAGTTCCTTTCTTAATACTAGGGGGTATTTTTGCCACCTTGATAGCTTTTTGGAAGAAACGGCCTAATATTGTTATTGGCTTTGGTGGATATCCTACTATTCCAGCGCTTACGTCGTCGATTTTTATGAGTTTACCAAGAATTGTCCACGAACAAAACGGAGTTTTGGGAAAAGTTAACCAATTATTTTCTAAAAAAGTTCATCTAGTTGCTTGTGGTACTTGGCCAACAATTATGCCTGAACAGGTAATATCTGAACATGTTGGTAATCCAGTTAGAAAAGAAGTTATTAGCCGCTCAGGTTCCCCCTATATTCCTCCAGGTAATCACCCTATGTCTATTTTAATATTGGGTGGGTCTCAGGGTGCTACGATTTTGTCGAATATTGTTCCAGAAGCTATTTGTACTTTACCAAACGAATTATTAAAATATATTCGTGTTTGTCAACAAGCGCGTGAAGAAGATTGCCAGCGTGTTAGGTCATATTATCTCGCCAAAGGAATTACCTGTGAAGTTCTGCCTTTCTTTGATAATATAGCCTCCTATCTAAGCGAAGCACAGCTTATTATTTCTAGGTCTGGGGCATCTTCCGTTGCTGATATTGGAATTATTGGACGCCCCTCAATTCTTATCCCACTTGGTTCAGCCATTAGAGACGAACAAACTCTGAATGCTGATCCTTTGAAAAAATTACGGGCTGCCACGATAATAGCTGAAAAAAATTTGACAGTGAAAAGACTGAATAAAGCTATATTAAAAATTCTTTCTTCACCCGAAAATGCGAGTATGATGGCTGCCAATGCCCATAAAACAGC
>ENA-ORDR01001339-ORDR01001339.1-marine-metagenome-genome-assembly--contig:-NODE-1339-length-11519-cov-3.974218_pt1 | contig 11519 bp, 11 predicted proteins | sample MGYA00240993_ERZ508538 | MGnify/ENA primary metagenome ERZ508538 (study PRJEB26207, sample SAMN05421999) | marine metagenome | isolation source: Monterey Bay, California, USA | place: USA:Monterey Bay...
GAAGAATTTAAAGGAACAGGAAATATGGAACTTCAGTTAGATAGAAAAATATCTAATAGAAGAATTTATCCTGCAATTGACTTAATTTCTTCTTCAACTAGAAGAGAAGACCTACTTATTGCGGATGGCATGGAAGCTAGAGTTTGGGCTCTTAGAAATTACCTTGCAGACATGAACCCAGTAGAAGCTATGGAGTTTATGAAAGATAGAATTAACAAAACAAAGGATAATGATGAATTCCTAATGACTATGAATGGTTAGTTAGATTTTTAGAGGTGAAAGGTGGATTCCTATGGTTTATTTGGATTATTGAATCTGGAGCTATCTTATTTGTAAATGTAACAATTGGATACTCAATAATGCATGAAGAGATGTTTTGTGAAGAATGAAATAAATAGGCAGAAGAAGTAACACTAGATCAGAACTCTGGTTTGTCATACGAAGATAAAACAAAGGCAGAAGATGCTATTAAAAAAGATATAAATCAACTATTAAGTATTCCATTTGCAAATTCAGATCCATATATGAGAGTAAATTTACATCATTGTACAAAATGTCAGAATTTCTCAACTATTGATGTTGATCTCATTACAACAGAAATTAATAAAAAAGAAGTATTTGAAGAAAAAAAGAAGATTATAGTCTTGTTTTCATTCTAAATAATCAAGAATTCATAAATTTTAAAAATAAGTTGAGTAACCCAGAAGAATCTACGGCAACTGAACAAAAAGAAGGAAATAATGAAGATTCATCATTAGAAAATATTTAAAATCTTGATCAATTTATATTAAATTAATACTAAAAAGAACACTCCCACTTCCACTCATAGATGCATAAACAGCTCCTTCATTATAAAGGTCTTCTTTTATTTTTTCTAATTGAGGATATTTTTCAAAAACAGAATCTTCAAAATCATTCTTAAGTTTTCCCTTCCACTCTTTTACATCTAGTTTTATTAATTCTTCTACACTTTTTTCAGAAGTTTCTGGTACTACCACACTAAAAGCTTCCTTTGTAGAAATATGTATTTCAGGATTTATAAATCTAATTTCATAATCTGATAAATCTAAATCAATAGAGGTCATCTTCTCTCCTATTCCTTCTACTAACTTTGGAGTATTGTCAATAAAAAATGGACAATCCGCTCCCAATAGCAAAGCGTACTTTTCTAACTCTTTATTATTAAGATTCAAATCAAAAAGTTCGTTTAAGGATTTTAAAGTAAAAGAACCATCTGAAGAGCCACCACCCAATCCTGCACCAATTGCTATTTGTTTATGCAAATGAATTTTTACATTTCCTATTCCAAAATCAGTATGTAGTAATTTCCATGCTTTTGCACAAAGATTCTCTCCATCCGGGATTTCAATACCACTTTTTGTAAATTCAAATGTGTCTGATTTTATAATTTCTAAAATGTCTACACACTCCTTTACAGGATAAAAAACAGAAGATATATCATGATATCCATCGTCCCTTTTACGGAGAATATTCAGTCCCAGATTTATTTTAGCGTTCGGATATACAATCATTCATCAATTAGTTTTCAACAACAAATATAAACACATCCTTTTTTATGCGCTAGTCGAAATCATTTTATTTAACTTTGTTGTCCCAAATATTTATAAAATAATGGATTATTTAGAATTTGAAAAACCAATTGAAGACTTAATTGAAAAATTAAATCAAGCAAAGGAACTAGGAGAAGAAGGTGGTGTTGATGTCAGTAAAATTGTATCTGAATTAGAGAGAAAAATAAAAGATACTAGGAAAGAAATTTACGAAAATCTTACACCTTGGCAAAAAGTACAGATGTCTCGACATCCTAACAGACCTTATACATTGGACTATATAAACGCATTAACAAAAGGTGATTTTGTAGAACTTCATGGGGATAGAGGAGTAAAAGATGACAAAGCAATGATTGGTGGATGGGGAACTATTGACGGAAAAACAGTTATGTTTATCGGGCAGCAAAAAGGTAGAAACACCAAAGAAAGACAATACCGAAATTTCGGAATGGCAAACCCTGAAGGGTATAGAAAGGCACTCCGTTTAATGAAAATGGCTGAAAAATTCGGAAAACCTGTAGTTTCTTTAATTGATACTCCAGGTGCATTTCCTGGACTAGAAGCAGAAGAAAGAGGTCAAGGTGAGGCAATAGCACACAACCTTCTTGAAATGACAAAACTAAAAGTACCTATCATTTGTGTTGTTATTGGTGAAGGAGCTTCTGGTGGGGCATTAGGAATAGGAATTGGTGATAGAGTATTAATGATGGAAAACTCTTGGTATTCTGTTATCTCACCAGAAAATTGTTCTACTATTCTCTGGAGGAGTTGGGAGTTTAAAGAGAAAGCTGCTACAGCACTAAAGCTTACTTCTGATGATATGATGAAAAACAAATTGATTGATGGAATAATTAAAGAACCACTTGGAGGATCTCATACTTTCCCTGATCAATCATTTAAAAATGTGAAAAAAGCAATAAAAGAAAGTATTGCTCAGTGCGAAACACTTACATCAAAGAAGTTAGTAAAGATAAGAATGGATAAGTTCTCCGAAATGGGAGTATATAGCGAATAAATATGGCAAAAAAGTTTCAAAATAAAAATACACAAGCTGCAGATATAAATGGGAAAATGCAACCTCAAGCAATTGACTTAGAAGTATCAGTACTTGGGGCAATACTTATAGATAATGAAGCTCTTTCTGATAGTATTGACATTTTAAAACAAGAATATTTTTACAAGACAGAACATCAATTTATTTTTGAAGCTATTGCAAATCTATTTAAAGAGTCAAACCCAATTGATATCCTTACAGTAACTGAGGAATTAAAAAGATTAGGAAACCTTAAAAAATCTGGAGGAGTATCTTATGTTTCTAGTCTTACTAGTAGAGTCTCATCCTCTGCAAATACCGAATATCATTCTAGGATAATTGCCGAAAAATTCATTCAGAGGAAACTTATTAATATTTCTAGTGGTATTATTGAAGAAAGTTTAGATGACACAATTGATGTTTTTGAAACACTAAACAAAGCAGAGCAAGAGCTATTTAATGTAACTGAAGGTACCCTCCGGAAAAGTTATGATAGCATGAGTGATTTAATAAAAATATCACTTAAAAATATTGAAGATTTAAAAAATAAGGAATCCGGATTAAGTGGTGTTCCTTCTGGTTTTTCAAAATTAGATAGAGTAACTTCAGGTTGGCAAAAATCAGATTTAATTATTTGTGCTGCTCGTCCGGGTATGGGAAAAACAGCATTTGCACTTACAATGGCAAGAAATATTGCTGTAGAACATGAAATGCCAGTAGCCGTTTTCTCTTTAGAGATGTCATCCGAACAATTAGTAAACCGACTTATATCTTCCGAATCAGAAATTGAAGCAGGTAAGTTAAGAAAAGGAGAATTAGCAGAGCATGAATGGAAACAACTGCATGCCAAAATAAAAGGACTATCAAAATCTCCTATTTTTATAGACGACACCCCAGCTATTTCGGTATTTGAACTTAGAGCTAAAGCAAGAAGACTTGTGAAAAAACATGGAGTAAGAATGCTTGTTATTGATTACTTACAACTAATGACTGCTGGTGGTAAAGGAGGGAATAGAGAACAAGAAATTTCTACTATTTCTAGGTCTTTAAAGGGAATTGCAAAAGAATTAGGAATTCCTGTAATGGCACTTTCTCAGGTAAACCGTTCCTTAGAACAAAGGTCGGGTGTTGGTAGTAAAAGACCAATGCTTTCTGACCTTAGAGAATCTGGTGCAATTGAACAAGATGCAGATATTGTTACATTTATATACCGACCTGATTATTATAAAATTCAGGAATGGGAAGATGGAGAAAATTGCATGGGACAAGCAGAAATTATTGTTGCAAAACACAGAAATGGTGGATTGGATAATATCAGACTTAAATTTAGAGGTCAGTATGCAAAATTCTCTGAGTTAGATGAATTTGAGCACGAAGCAGATTCTGTTACAAACGAATCTATGGTTACCATCCCATCATCAATGAATGATGAAATGGACTATGATGAAGATGATATATAATGAAAAGGTTAATCCTATTATCATTACTACTTTTTAATCTAGAAAGTTTCTCGTCCTACATTCTAATTCCTATGGACGAAACACAAACAAATCATTTAAAATCTTACGGAATTGCATTTCTAACTTTAGAACAAGATGTAAAAGTAGATTGGCTATTAAATTACAGAGGAGGAAGTTTTTTGATAAAACATTACCCCGAAATTGAAAAAGAATGTATTATCAGAGGAGTTTCTTATCAAATTATTGCAGATGTTCAATCTACTGAAATCCTAAAAAGCATTTCTTCTCCATCTGTAAACCAGGATGTTGTAAGATTAGAAAAAACTCCAAAAATAGCCATCTATTCTCCAAAAAACAAACAACCTTGGGATGATGCAGTAACAATGGCTTTAAGTTATGCTGAAATTCCATATGAAGTAATTTATGATGATGAGGTTCTATCTGATATATTACCTCTTTTTGATTGGTTACATTTACACCATGAGGACTTTACAGGTCAATATGGTAAATTTTACGCTTCATACAAAAACGCTACTTGGTATAAAGAACAAAAAGTATTATACGAACAAACCGCAACAAAACTTGGTTTCGATAAAGTATCAGAAGAAAAACTAGCTGTAGCAAAAAAGATAAAAAACTTTGTAATGGGTGGAGGGTTTTTATTTGCCATGTGTTCTGCTACCGATTCTTACGATATTGCTTTAGCATCTCAGAACACAGATATTTGTGCTCATATGTTTGATGGTGACCCAATAGAGTCTGGAGCTCAAAATAAATTAGATTTCTCAAAGACTTTAGCATTTAAAGATTTTAGTCTGGTTACTAATCCTAATCAGTATGAGTTTTCTAGTATTGATGCTACATCAAACAGAAAAATAAAAGCTGAAGTAGATTTCTTTACACTTTTTGATTTTTCAGCAAAATGGGACCCTATTCCAACAATGTTATGCCAAAATCATACCAGAGTAGTAAAAGGATTTATGGGACAAACTACATCTTTTAATAATGAGTTTATAAAATCAGATGTACTAATTATGGGAGAAACAAAATCTACAAATGAATCCAGATATATACATGGAACATTAGGAAATGGAACCTGGACTTTTTACGGAGGACATGACCCAGAAGATTATCAACACAAAGTAGGTGATCCTAAAACTGATTTATCTTTACATCCTAACTCAGCTGGATACAGACTTATTTTGAATAATATCTTATTTCCTGCTGCCAAAAAGAAGAAACAAAAAACCTAAAAAAATTAAGATTAATTATAGAATTTCTATCAAACTTACACTTTCACATTTTATTTATATATTTGAAACATGAAAAAAATAACATTAATTCTATTTGGACTTTTATTAAACACTTTAATCTTCTCACAATCCTACCAAATTGAGGGAGAATGGTTTAATGAAGAAAAAGATGCGATAATTACGATTGAAAAAGGATCTGACAACAGTTATTTTGGTAAAATAACATGGATGAGATTTCCTAATGATGAAAATGGAAACCCTAAAAAAGACCCTTTAAATGATGATGAAAATTTAAGAAGTAGAAGTAGATTGGGGATGAAAATAATGTATGACTTTGTGTATGATGGAGAAGACGAATGGGATGATGGAGAGATATATGACCCAAAAAGCGGAAATACATATAGTGGCACAATAAATATGATTTCTAAAAACAGATTAAACTTAAGAGGATATGTAGGGATTTCATGGTTTGGAAGGACTTCACATTGGACAAGAAAGTTATAACTTAAAAATTATGGGATTAGAAAAATTTTGCCAAAGCTGTATAATGCCAAAAAACAGTGAAATATTTAAATCCGGAACAAATAAAGATGGTAGTTTAAATAACAATTATTGTAATTATTGTTACAATAACGGTGAATTCGAAATGAAAGATACAACTAAAATAAAGAAACTATGAAAAAAGTAATATTATCATTTATAATAGCATTCATAGTAAGTTTTACACTATTGGAATTCCTAAACTAAATAGATGGAATAAAAGATAAATATGATTAACAATTCTATTTTCTCATTCACAATAAGATTATTCTTAATATTATCTATTACTCATTTGAATATCTCATGTCAGGGTTCTAATGATAATATTCAAGAAAAACCTCCAATTAAAACAAATAAATTAATAGATGAGGTTAGTTTTCTTTTTATGGGAGATTTCATGATGCATGGACCTCAAATACAAGCTGCAAAAGATTCAAATGATAATTATAATTTTCATCATTATTTTGACTATACACACTCTTTAATCAATAGTGTTGATTTTGCAATTGCTAATTTAGAAGTAACTTTAGCAGGCAGTCCATTTAGTGGATACCCACGATTTTGCGCTCCTGATGAATATGCTATCGCAATTAAAGATGCTGGTTTCGACATATTAACAACAGCCAACAACCATAGTAATGACAGAAAATCTGAAGGACTAATAAGAACTATAAACATTCTTGATTCATTAAAAATAGATCACTTAGGAACCTATAAAGACTCTATTGAAAGAACAAAAAAATATCCTCTTTTTATTACAAAAAATGGAATTAAAGTCGCATTACTAAACTATACATATGGCACAAATGGATTGCCTACTGAACATCCTAATATTGTGAATATGATTGATAAAGAGATTATACTACAAGACATCAAGACTTCAAAAGAAAGAGATGTTGACAAAATCATAGTAATCACTCATTGGGGAACAGAATACTTATCATACCCAGATAAATATCAGGAAAAATGGGGAGAATGGCTATTATCAAATGGAGCTGATATAGTCATTGGTGGACATCCTCACTGGATACAACCAATTGAATACAGGAAAGACAGTATGGATAATGAAAAACTTATTATCTGGTCCTTAGGTAATATTATAAGTAATCAAAGAAGAGAACATACTGATGGTGGGTCTTCTTTACAATTCACTTTATTTAGAGACTCCACGGGTCTGGTTAAGTTTAAAGAAGTTGGATATCATCTACATTGGGTTTGGTTATATAAAAAAGATAACCTAAAAAGATATCAAATACTTCCAATATCTAAAGCAGAAAAACTAATATTAGAAATGGATGCAGAAAGTAAAAAAGAACTAAATAAATTTATTGAGAATGAAAGAATATTATATTTAGAAAACAATCTTAATGTTCCAGAATATCAATATAATATAAAATCAGACTCTTACTATTTAGAATAGATCCCTAATTAATTCCTAAAAGTTCTACTTCAAAAACTAGAGTTGCTCCAGGACCTATCATTCCCCCAGCACCTTGATCTCCATAAGCTAAATCAGCAGGAATAGTAAGTTTCCACTTATCTCCAACACTCATTAATTGTAATGCCTCAGTCCATCCTTTAATAACTTGAGTAACTCCAAAACTAGATGGTTGTCCTCTATCTACTGAACTGTCAAATACAGTTCCGTCAGTTAGCATACCATGATAGTGTACAGTAACTTGGTCTGCAGCAGTTGGTTTCTCTCCATCTCCTGAATTAATAACTTCATATTGCAAACCACTTTCTGTTGTTGTAACTCCTTCTTTTGCTCCATTTTCTGACAAATAAGCAGCTCCATCTTCACTTGCTTTTGCAGTTCTTTCAGATTGCATTTTCCCAAAGAAATCCTGTAAAATTGTCATACTTTCTTCTTCTGAGATGTCTAAATCATTTCCTTCGAACACATCAGAAAATGCTTTTGCTACTGCATTTGCATCAATTGTGTCCATTCCTTGTTGTTTAACGCTTGACGCCATGTTAACTCCTAATGAGTAACTTACTTTTTCCATTTCTGTTTCTGGTATTTTGTAAGATGCATTATCAGTACACGAGCTGAATATTAATGCAATACTTACGATTAATAAATTGATTTTTTTCATAATTTAATTTTTTAGCAAAACTACATTTATTTTATAAAATCAGGCTATATTTCTATTTTGATTTTATATATTTGAAACTTGCATAATCTTGAATAAAATGAAAATAATAAAAACAAAAATAGAAGGACTTTTAATAATAAAACCTAGAGTATTTAAAGACGATAGAGGTTACTTTTTTGAAAGTTGGAGTAAGTCATCATTTACAAAAAATGGAATAGATATAGATTTTGTACAAGACAACCAATCCTTTTCTTCAAAAGGAGTTGTTAGAGGTTTACATTTTCAGAACCCTCCATTTGCACAAGGAAAATTAGTAAGAGTAATTAAAGGATCTGTATTAGATGTTGCTGTGGATATCAGAAAAGGTTCTCCAACTTATGGACAACATGTTTCTGTTATGCTTTCAGGAAAAAACAAAACAATGTTTTGGATTCCTCCAGGATTCGCTCATGGTTTTTCTACTTTAGAAAACAATACAATCTTTTCATATAAATGTAGCGGAATCTATAATAAAGAATCTGAAGGTTCGTTAATATGGAACGACTCAGAACTAAATATCGACTGGAAGATAGATAATCCAATAATATCTGAAAAAGACAAACAATCCAAAAAATTTAAAAATTTAAAAACACAATTTTAATGAAAAAACAACTTCTACTAATTTCATCACTAATTTTTATCGCTATTGTTTCATTCAACTTTTTATCTCCAGAAGAAAAAAATGAGAAAATAGATGATATTATCCATCAAAGAGAATTTAACTCCTATTTTAGAAGTTACACACTTGTAACTCCAGATTCTGTCGGATTTGCAGGAGAATACACTCCTTTATATGCAGAAGATATTTGGGAAAGGTATGATAAAGAAATTCATAAGAATGTGTATTGGCAATCTAACACTCTATTCTATTTTAAGAGAGCTAATAAATATTTTTCTATTATAGAACCTATTCTGAAAAAGAATAACATCCCAGATGATTTTAAATATTTAGCAATTATAGAAAGTGGATTAGAAAATGTAGTTTCTCCTGCAGGAGCTTCTGGATTTTGGCAATTTATGAAAGGCACTGCAAAAGATTATGGCATGGAAGTTAATTCTGAAGTAGATGAAAGATACAATCTTGAAAAATCTACACAAGCAGCTTGCGAATATTTACAAAAAGCATACGATAAATTTGGTAATTGGACAATGGCTGCTGCCTCATACAATGTAGGCATGAATGGTTTAGGCAGAAGATGTAAAGAGCAAAATTCAAATAATTATTATGACTTGTTTCTACCAACAGAAACATCAAGGTATGTATTTAGACTTTTGGCCATTAAAGAAATTTTTGAGAACAAAAATAAGTACGGTTTTAATTTAAGAGAAAGAGATCTATATAAAGTTATTGAAACAAAAAAAATAAATGTTTCTGACAAAAATATTGAACTTTCAGTTTTTGCCGATAGTGTAGGTATCAATTACAAAATATTAAAACAACATAATCCATGGTTAAGAGATAAGAAATTAACTAATAAATCTGGTAAAACTTACTTATTTACAATCCCAGAAAAACATGAAGTTAACATTTTTAATACTCAAAATTAAAGATGATAGAGGATAAAATTGAGGTTATAGGCGCCAGAGTTCATAATCTGAAAAATATTGACCTTACAATTCCCAGAAATCAACTTGTTGTATTTACAGGAAAAAGCGGAAGCGGAAAATCATCACTTGCTTTTGACACTATACATGCAGAAGGACAAAGAAGGTATCTAGAAACATTTAACGCATACGCCAGACAATTTCTTGGAAATCAGGAAAGACCAGAAGTTGATAAAATTACTGGACTCAGTCCTGTTGTTTCAATAGAACAAAAAACAACTAGCAAAAACCCAAGGTCAACTGTCGGCACTATTACTGAAATTTATGATTATTTAAGACTTCTTTTTGCCAGAACAGGAATTGCCTATTCTTATAATACAGGAGAGAAAATGGTTAAATATTCTGATGATCAGATTATTAAACTTATTCAAAAAGAGTTTAAAAATAAAAAAATTAATATTTTATCTCCAATTGTTCGTTCCAGAAAAGGACATTACAGAGAATTGCTACGAAAAACACTTAAGAAAGGATATGTTAAAATCAGAATAGATGGAGAAATAAGAGATTTAATTGCTGGAATGAAATTAGATAGATATGTATCTCATGATATTGAAATTGTAATTGATAGACTTAGGGTTAAAGATGAAAATAATAAAAGGTTGGTTTCATCAGTAAAAAGTGCTCTTTCTGATGGTGATGGCGTACTTATGATTATAGAACACGACACAGCAAATCCTAGGTATTACAGTAAAAATTTAATGTGTCCTACTAGTGGAATTGCTTATAAAAACCCTGAGCCAAATAACTTTTCATTTAACTCTCCTAAAGGAGCATGTAATAGTTGTAACGGATTAGGATTTCATAAAAAAGTGGATATTAAAAAGATTATTCCGGATGAAAAACTAAGTATTAACAGAGGAGGAATAGCTCCTATTGAAGGACAGAATGCAAAATGGTTTCTGAAACAAATTGAAGCTATTGGCAAAAAATATGACTTTGATTTATCAACACCAATTAAAGAAATAAGCAAAAAAGGATTAAATGCAATTTTGTATGGTTTACATGAAAATTTTTCGGTAGAGCTGAAAAATGTAGGAGTTAGTAAAACATATAAAATAAATTTTGATGGAATTATAAACTTTATAGAACAGCAAGCTAAACTTACTTATGTAAAATCAATATCCAGGTGGGCGGATAAATACAGAAGTGAATTTCATTGCGAAACTTGTGACGGAAGTAGATTAAACAAAGAATCCACAAGCTATAAAATTGCAGATTCAAGTATAAAAGATTTATCAAATATGGATATTTCAAGTTTTTATAATTGGATTAATACTTCAGAAAAGAAACTTAATAAAACACAATTACTAATAGGAAAACAAATAATAAAAGAGTTAAAAACTAGAACAAAATTTATTTTAGATGTAGGTTTAGGCTACCTCACTTTAAATAGAAGTTCTAAAACTTTATCTGGTGGAGAAAGTCAAAGAATCCGATTAGCTACACAGATTGGGTCTCAACTTACAAATGTGTTATATATTCTAGACGAGCCATCAATTGGACTTCATCAAAGAGATAATAAGAAATTAATAAAATCATTAAAAGAATTACGAGATATTGGTAATTCTGTAATTGTTGTAGAACACGATAAAGACATGATTTTAGAGTCAGATTATGTTGTGGATTTAGGCCCTGATGCTGGAGAACATGGGGGTGAAATTACTTTTTCAGGAACCTCTAAAGACTTTATTAAAGGGAAGAATTCCACTTCAGAATATCTAAATGGGATAAGGAAAATTGAAATTCCAAAAGAAAGAAGAAAAGGAAATGGCAAAAAACTTATACTAAAGGGAGCAAAAGGAAATAATTTAAAGAATGTAGATTTAGAAATTCCACTCGGAACCTTATCTTGCGTAACAGGAGTTTCTGGAAGTGGAAAATCTACATTAATAAACAAAACACTTTACCCTATTTTAAAT
>ENA-ORDR01001340-ORDR01001340.1-marine-metagenome-genome-assembly--contig:-NODE-1340-length-11518-cov-4.178656_pt1 | contig 11518 bp, 10 predicted proteins | sample MGYA00240993_ERZ508538 | MGnify/ENA primary metagenome ERZ508538 (study PRJEB26207, sample SAMN05421999) | marine metagenome | isolation source: Monterey Bay, California, USA | place: USA:Monterey Bay...
AAATGACTGTTCTTCCGGATGTCCTATAGGCCACTTACAAGAGCTCTCATCTAGTTCTTCTAATTTCTTAGGATTTTCTGGTTCAAAATCTTTTTCAATAATTAAAGACTGAAACTTACTTTTTCTGCCTCTTCCTTGCTTAGAAGAATTTTCTTCTGAACTATTATCAAAATTTTGGCTTGAAGATGCATTTCTAGTTTTAATTTTTGATGATAAATTTAATCTATGAGCTTTGCCAATTACTGCATTTCTACTAATACCACCGATTATTTCAGCGATTTGGCTTGCAGTGCTTCCTTTGCCCCAAAGCTCTTTTAACTTTTCTACTTTTTCTTCGTTCCAGCTCATATTCTATATTTAGTATGTTAATTAGTTTTTATAACTATATACAGATCACACAAGATTAAAAAAAAGACAATGGATTTTTCTGTTTTATACACATCTTTTTTTAAAATTTATATATGATTACTTATGGTTGAATTGAATAAAAAATATCATATCGGAGTTAAAAAGTTTGGCTTTGTAAATTGGATTGGCTTTAAAAGTCTATGGCTTAAAGAGTGCAATAGGTTCATGGTAGTTTGGCAACAAACATTGCTATCTCCACTTGTATCAAGTCTATTATTTTTATCAGTTTTATCCCTAGCTTTAGGCAATAATAGAGGGGATGTACTTGGTTATTCTTTTATAAGTTTTTTAGCACCCGGCTTAATTGCAATGAGTATTTTGGGTCAATCATTCAGTCATTCAGTTTCTTCATTAATGATTGGAAAAATTCAAGGAAACATTGTTGATATGCTTTATGCACCATTATCAGCACTTGAAGTTTCAATGGCAATAATACTAGCAGCCTTAACAAGAAGTTTTTTAATAGCTACAATTTCAATGGGTGTTTTTTCTCTAATAGTTGAAATACCAATATATAATATTTTATATATTTTTGTCTTTGGTTTTTTAGGAGCATTTATTTTGGGAAGCTTAGGTTTTATTACTGGTCTTTGGGCTGAAAAGTTTGATCATACGGCAACAGTCACTAATTTTGTTATTACACCCCTAAGTTTTTTATCTGGAGTATTTTATTCAATAGATAAACTTCCACAATTTTTTCAAACGATAAGTCATATTAATCCATTTTTTTATATGATTGATGGTTTTAGATATGGCTTTTTAGGTAAGTCAGATGGTTCAATAAATATAGGATTGATATATTTATCAATACTAAGTGTTTTAATTTGGTATGTAGCTTTTTTTCTTTACAAAAAAGGTTATAAAATTAAATCTTAGTTAATGAGCGCTTTAGCAAAAAATTATAATAGAAGACCAATTTCCTTTAAGTATGGCAAGGGAAGTTTTTTATATTCTACTAATGGAAAAAAATATTTAGACTTTGTTCAGGGAATAGCAGTTAATTCCTTGGGGCATGCAAACCCATATTTGGTAAAAGCAGTTAATAAGCAATCTAGAAAACTTTGGCACGTTTCTAATGCGTTTATCATTCCAGAGGGAGAAAAATTAGCTAAAAGATTAGCCAAAAAAACGTTTGCAGATTTTGTTATTTTCCAAAATAGTGGAGCAGAAGCTACAGAGGCTGCTATTAAAGTTGCTAGAAGATATTTTTATTCGATAGGGCAACCTTCAAAAAATAGAATTCTTTGTGTTAAAAATTCATTTCATGGAAGAACATTAGCTACAATTTATGCTAGTGGATCAAAGAAGATGACGGAGGGTTTTGGACCAAAAGTTGATGGATTTGACCATTTTGAATTTGGAAATCATAAAGATTTTAAAAAAAAAATAACAAAAAAAACAGCTGCTATTATGGTTGAAACTGTGATGGGAGAAGGAGGAATTAAAGCTATACCCAATTGGTGTTTAAAAGAATTAAGAAAAATTTGTAATAAGAAAAAAATTTTATTAATTTTAGATGAAGTTCAGTGTGGAATTGGAAGAAGTGGAAATTTTTTTGCATTTGAAAATTCAAAGATTAAGCCTGATATTGTACCAATAGCAAAAGGTATTGGTGGGGGTTTTCCATTGGGTGCAGTCTTAATGAATAAAAAAGTAGCATCAGGAATGACAGCCGGAACTCATGGGTCAACATTTGGTGGCAACCCACTGGCTATGTCTGTTGGAAATGCTGTTTTAGATCAAATATTAAAAAAAGGATTTCTTTCAAATGTTAAAATATTATCAAAATACTTTCATTCAGAATTAAATAAATTAAAAAAGGAATTTCCTAAAGTAATTAAAGAAGTAAGAGGTGTTGGTTTACTAATAGGACTACAACTTCATAATGATCAAACAAAATTTGTACAGAAACTAATGGATAATAAATTATTAACAATTAGAGCAGCTGAAAATGTTATTAGAATATTACCTCCTCTAAATGTTAAAAAAGAAGAAATAAATATAGCAATAAAAATTATTAAAAAAGTGTGCTCTACTTATAAATAAAAATGAAACATTTCATCAACCTTAAAGACATACCTTCAGCAGACCTTAAAAAGATCATCGCTGATGCAAAAAAAAGAAAACAAAAAAGAAAAAATTATAACACTCTAGAAATTGATAAGGACAAACCTTTAAAAGGTAAATTGCTTATTCAAATGTTTGAAAAAGCAAGTTTAAGAACACGATTAAGTTTTTATCTTGCAATAAAACAATTAGGTGGAGGAACCATAACTCTTAGAGCTAACGAATTACACTTAGGAAAAGGTGGAGAAAGTCTAGCAGATACAGCCAAAATCTTATCGACTTATGGAGATGGTTTTATGCTGAGAACTGATAGTGATGAAAAAATAGCAGAATTTAGTAAATATTTAAAGATACCTGTAATAAATGGTTTAAGCCCATCATCTCATCCAACGCAAGTGCTATCAGATATTTTTACTGTGGAAGAAATTAAAAAAAAATCTATTTCCAAATTAAATATTTGTTGGATTGGAGATTCAAATAATGTTCTAAATAGCTTGATTGCTGCTTCAGTTAAATTTTCTTTTAATTTAAATATTGGTTGTCCCAAGAATTATGAGCCTAAAAAATTTGTATTAGATTGGGTTAAAAAAAATAAAAGAAAAATTCATATTTTTAATGATGCAAGAAAAGCAGTTAAAAATGCTGATGTAATCTTTTCAGATAAAGTAATTTCATTGAATGATAGAGTTAATAAAAATAAAAAGATTAAAGATTTTAAAAACTTTCAAATTAATTCAAAATTGATGAGTTTTGCTAAAAAAGACACAACTTTTTTACACTGTCTTCCAAGGGGAGAAGAGGTTACGGGAGATGTTTTTTTAGGAAAAAATTCTGAAGTATGGTTACAGGCCCTGAATAGAGTGCACGTTCAAAAAAGTATTTTATTGTATTGTTTTGGGAAATTAAGGTAGCTGTTTAGGGCTATCACTGCTTTGATTTAAATATTTAATTACAGAAGCTCTGTCTTTCTCTTTTCTTAAACCAGCATATGACATTTTAGTTCCCTTTAAATAAGAAGCAGGTTTTTTTAAGAATCCATTTAATTCTTCAAATGACCATTCTTTACCATATGAAGCTAAAGCTTTAGAGTACTTATAATCATCTACTCCGCCAACTGCTCTACCAACGACATTGTATAATGCAGGGCCAATCTTATTTTTTCCACCTTTATTTATTGAGTGGCATGCTGCACATTTTTTAAAAATTTTTTCACCAGAAGTAACATCGCCTAGCGCCATTATAGCTGCAATATCTACTTTTTGTTCAACTTCAGCAACTTGAGATGTTGTAGAGGCTAGTTGTCCCTCTACTTCAACTTTATACCCAGGATTTTCTGGTTTATCTACATGAAAGACACCATCTGCAATCTTTCCTAAACCGATTACAAGTAGTGCAACCATTAAAATTGCTGCAATAATTTTATTAAGCTCGAACGAATCCATATAATTATTATTATTTTGCAGATATAACATGATAATTAAAAAAATACTTAATTTTTAATTTTTAATTTTGCGTCTGTTAGACGCACAAAATGGTAAATTTATAATGGCTAAAACATTAATATTAATTCCATCAAGAATGTCGGCAAATAGATTGCCAGGTAAACCACTTTTAAAAATTAATAATTTATCAATGATTTCTCATGTTTTTAAAAAAGCAGAGGAAACAAAAATTGGCGAAGTTGTAGTAGCAACAGAAGATAAAGAAATACTTGATGATGTTGAAAAAAATGGAGGCAGAGCCATTTTAACTGGTAGCACTCACAAGACTGGTACAGATAGAATTTTTGAGGCTTATGAAAAACTCAACATCAAGGACATTGATTTTATACTAAACCTCCAAGGAGATGAGCCAAATATCGACAAAAATGATATTATAAATTTAAATAACTTTATGATTAATAACAATTCTGAAATTGGAACACTAGCAGCAGAAATTAAAAGTGATAAAATGTTAAATGATCAAAATGTAGTTAAGGTTATTACAGAGTCAAAACTAGAAAAAGATAATTTTCCAAAAGCATTAAATTTTACTAGAGATAGTTTTTTAAAAAATAATCAAAATATTTATCATCATATTGGAATCTATTCATATAAAACAAGTATATTAAAAAAATTTGTTAGTCTGGATCAAACATCAAGTGAAAAGCAAAATAAATTAGAGCAGCTAAGAGCATTAGATAATAATTTGAAAATCAGTGTTGCTTTGGCAAATTTTTCTCCTATAGGCGTAGATACAAAAGAAGATTATCTGGCTATAAAAAAAATTATGGAATATAAATCATAAAAATGAGCAAAATTTATTTTCAGGGCACATTTGGTGCATATTCACATCTAGCAGCGTTAGAAATAGATCCTAAGGCAGAGGTAATTCCATGTAAAACATTTGATGAATGTTTTTTAAAAACATCTCAAGATAAAAACTCGAGAATGTTAATTCCTGAATCAAATCGAATTACAGGAAATATTGGAATCGAATATCTTATTTTTAAGTATAGACTGAATATTTATGCTGAACATTTTCATAAAATTGAGCATAATTTATTAGGACAACCAGATAGTAATTTAAGTGATATAAAAGATGTCTATTCTCACTCTCAAGGCTTATCTCAATGCTCTAAATTTATTAAAAAAAATAATTTAGTCGAGCATATTCGTGCTGACACTGCTGGTTCAGCTGAGACAATTTCAAAAACTAAAATTAAAACTGAAGCAGCGATTGCCTCTTCTTTGAGTGCAGAAATTTATGATCTAAAAATACTTTCAAAAAATATTGAGAATGAAGAGGGTAATGCCACAAGGTTTTTGGTAATGGGCAATGAAGTTTTACAGCCTGATTTTGGTGAAAAGAAATACATAACTTCTTTTCTGTTTAAACTGAAAAGTAAGCCTGCAGCTCTGTATCAATCATTAGGTGGTTTTGCTATTAATGGAGTTAATCTTACAAAGCTTCAAAGTTATCCAGAACAAAATTCATTTGAGTCATACTTTTTCTTATGTGATTTAGATGGCCACATAGATGATCCAAAAGTTCAAAAATCTTTGGAAGAATTAGGACTTCATTGTCAAGATTTTCACGTACTAGGTGTTTTTGAAGCTGATAAATTTAGAGAAAAATAATCTAGAAACTTTTCTTGTAGATTAGAAAACATTACTGTTATAATAGTTTTGGAGGCTAGAGGTGAATGCTGCTTGAACCCGACCAGATCTTAACGGAAGCAGTCGTAGAGACAGTTATTTAGGTTCTAGTCTCCTTTAAATAAAATGAATAAAAATACAAAAGTTTTAGCTTTAAAGTATAGACCTCAGACATTTAATGATCTTATAGGGCAAGACGTTGTTGCGGAAACAATTTCTAATTCTATTAAGGCTAATAAAGTGCCTAATGCCTATCTTTTTACTGGAATTAGAGGAATAGGAAAAACTACTACAGCAAGGATTGTTGCAAAATCTTTAAATTGTTCAAATGGAATAGATAACTTGTGTAAAGAAGAACTTTGTGAAAATTGTAATGCAATTTCTAACTCAAATCATATTGATGTATTGGAAATGGATGCAGCAAGTAAAACAGGAGTAGACGATGTAAGAGACCTTATTGAATTTTCTAGATATGGCCCAACTACTGCTAAATATAAGATATTTATAATTGATGAAGTGCACATGCTTAGCAAACAAGCATTCAATGCATTGTTAAAAACTTTAGAGGAGCCACCAGAATATTTAAAATTTATCTTTGCAACAACGGAAATAAAAAAAATTCCAATTACAGTGGTCTCACGTTGTCAAAGATTTGATTTATCTAGAATTAAATCTTTAGAGTTGTTTGATTTTATTAAGAAAATTAAAGAAAAAGAAAATGGCAACGCATCAGATGATGCTCTTAAATTAATTGTTAAAATTTCTGAGGGTTCAGTTAGAGATGCGCTATCGTTACTTGATAGGGCTTTACTTACTTTGGATAAAGACAAAGAATTAGATCTTGCAGCAGCACAAAAAATATTTGGTTATTTTGATAAGTCCCAATTAATTGATTTATTTGAATTGATATTTGAGGGTAAAGAAACTGAAGTTCTCAACACTTATAGAGAAATATATAACCAGGGTGTTGAACCAAAAATTTTTATTAATGATTTTCTAGAACTCTTGTATTATTTTAAAAATATCGAGTCACTAAATTTAGATGGTAATAATTTTTTATTGAATGATGAAGAGTTTAATAAAATTAAAGATCTTTCAGAAAAAGTTAACAATGAAACACTAATATTATTTTGGCAATTTACTATTAAAACACTTGAGGAACTTGATATTGTTTCTAATCAACATTTATCAATGGAAATGTTCTTAATTAGACTAATTCATTTAAAAGGCATTAAGCAAGATAGTGATGATTATAACAAAGATAGTAGACCAATAGCTGAAAGTGAAAATCAAACATCTTTTTCACCAGAAAAAACAAACGAAGATATATTTGGAATAAAAGATAAAGCAGAAACAATAGGGCAAATGAAAAATATTGTTCAAGAAAAAGATATCAAAGAAAAAGAAAATAATAACATTGAAACAAATACCAGTCTTATAAATTCATTTGATGATCTATTAAAAGCATGCTCTTCTAAAAAAGAGATTAAATTAAAATATGAATTAGAAAAAAATGTTAACCTTGTAAGTTTTGAAAACAAAAGAATTGAAATATCATTTAATGAAGATTTAGATAAAGATTTTATTAAAGATCTTTCAACAAAACTTTTTGAATGGACCAATGAAAGATGGATTATAAGTCTAAGCAAAACCAAAGGACAGCCATCTAAAAAAGAAGAAGAAATTAACCAAAAAAAAGATTTGATAGAAAGTGTAAAAAATTCTTCAATTTATAAAGATATTTTAAAAAGTTTCCCTGATGCAGAACTTTTTGACGTTAAACCTAGAAAAGAAGATTAATAAATGACTGATTTTACAAAAATTTTAGATAAAGCAAAAGAATTAGAGGCTAAAATGAAAGAGAGCCAAGAAAAAATAAAAAACATTCAAGTAGAAGGAACATCTGGTTCAAATTCTGTAAAGGTTACTTTAAATGGTGAAAATGAAATGATCAAAATTGATCTTTCAGATGAAATATTAAAGGAAAATAAGATTATAATCGAAGATTTGATAGTGGCTGCTCATAATAATGCAAAATCAGAATTGAAATCCAAGACATCTGAAGAAATTTCTAAGTCTACAAGTGGATTTGGTATTCCTGGTTTTAAATGGCCGCTTTAAGAACATGCAAAATATTAATGAGATAGAAGAGTTAATTAAATTAATTTCTAAACTCCCTGGCTTAGGTCCTAAATCTGCAAAAAGAATTGTATTAAAACTTATTAATAATAGAGATGAACTTGTAAAACCAATGGCAAATACTTTGGCGCAAGTTTATAAAAATGTTATTAGATGTCAATCTTGTGGTACTTTAAAATCTAATTCATTAGGCTGTAACAATTGTGAAAATTCAAAGGAAAAATATAATAAAATATGTGTAGTTGAAGACATTGCTGATCAATGGTCAATTGAAAATTCAAATATTTATAAAGGTTATTTTCATATTCTTGGTGGAACCATTTCTTCTGCTGGTCAGAGAAAAGAAGATCTTTTGATTAATTCATTAGTAGAAAGAGTTTCAAGAGAAAATATTGAAGAAGTTATACTGGCAACAAGTGCAACAGTTGAAGGTCAAACTACAGCTTATTACATAGAGGACAGTTTAAAAAAAACTTCTACTAAGGTTACAAAACTTGCTCAAGGACTACCTGTTGGTGGCGAAATAGAAAGTCTTGATGATGGAACTTTATATTCTGCTTTTAAAAATAGAACTGGAATAAAAACTAGTTCTGACTAGATTTTTTTAGCAATCTATTTAGGTGTAATAATGGTTCTGTATAACCAGAAGGTTGTTCTTTTCCTTTAAAGATCAAATCACAGGCTGTTTTAAAAGCAACTGATTGTTCAAAATTTTCAGACATCATTTCATAGCTTCCTCTTCCAGAACGAGTGTATGCACCATCATTTTTATTTTGATCATCAACAATTTTTGCCATTTTTTTCATCACTTCCATAACTTGTGATTTTGTACAAATATCGTGGTGTATCCAATTAGCAATATGTTGAGAAGAAATTCTTAAAGTGGCTCTATCTTCCATTAAACCAACATTATTAATATCAGGTACTTTTGAACAGCCAACTCCATGATCTATCCATCTTACGACATACCCTAAAAGAGTTTGTGCAGAATTTGAAATTTCAGAATTAATTTCTTCCATCGACCAATTTGGTCTATTTGCTACTGGAACTGTTAATAAATCATCAAGTTTTGCAGATTCTCTTTTTTGAATTTCTTTTTGTTTATCAAAAATATTTATTTCATGATAATGAAGAGCATGAAGAGCTGCTGCAGTAGGTGAGGGAACCCAGGCACAATTTGCTCCAGCTTTTAAATGACCAGTTTTTTGATCCATCATTTCTGTCATTTTATCAGGCATAGCCCACATTCCTTTACCAATTTGAGCTTTGCCTGAAAAACCACATTGAAGACCAATATCAACATTATTATTTTCATAAGCACCAATCCATTTAGAAGATTTCATATCTCCCTTTTTAATCATAGGACCAGCCTCCATTGAAGTGTGCATTTCATCTCCAGTTCTATCTAAGAATCCTGTATTAATAAAAAATACTCTATTTTCAAGTGTTCTAATACACTCTTTTAAGTTTGAAGAAGTTCTTCTTTCTTCATCCATAATACCAATTTTACAAGTATTTTTTTCTAATTTTAAAACTTCTTCAACTTTAGTAAAAATTAAATCTGTAAACAAAGTTTCATCAGGACCATGCATTTTTGGTTTAACAATATAAATAGAACCACTTCTAGAATTACCCTTCTTTTTAATATCATGAAGGCAAGCTGCTGAAGTTATAAAAGCATCCATAATACCTTCTGGTATTTCAGAACCATCTTTTAAAAGAATTGCAGAGTTGGTCATAAGATGTCCAACATTTCTTATTAACAATAAACTTCTTCCATGTAATTTTAATCCTTTTCCATCTTTAGAAATATAACCTCTATCAGGATTTAATTTACGTTCATAAGTCTTTCCATTTTTTTCAAAAGTTGATTTTAAATCACCTTTCATAAGTCCAAGCCAATTACGATAACAAACAACTTTGTCATCTGCATCAACTGCAGCAACACTATCTTCATTATCACAAATAGTTGAAACTGCTGCTTCAACAATAATATCACTAATTTTAGCAGGATCTTGTTGAGCACTAAAAGCATTTGGATCTATAATTATTTCTATATGAAGATTATTATTTTTTAGAATTATTGCAGAAGGATTATTAGCTTCACCTCTGTGGCCTATAAATTTACTTTTATCTTTTAGTCTTGTTTCTTGGTTGTCTTTACAAATAATAAGTGAACCATCTTCTATTTTAAAATTAGTAATATTTGCCCATCCCATAATTATATTTTCTAAAGGAAAATATCTTTCTAAAAAATTTCTTCCATATTTTATAACCATTTCTCCTCTTAGGGGGTCATATCTTTGTGATGCACTATCCTCAGATTCCTCTATTACATCAGTACCATACAAACTGTCGTACAAACTCATCCATCTTGCATTAGCAGCATTCAGTGCATACCTATCATTCATAATGGGAACAACTAATTGTGGCCCAGCAATACTAGTTATTTCTTCATCAACATTATTTGTTTTAATTTTAAAATCAGGACCTACTTCTTTTAAATAACCAATTTCTTTTAAAAACTTTTTATATCTCTCTAGGTTTATTTCATTACCCTTATTAGCAATGTGCCAATCATCTATTTTTTTTTGTAAATCTTCTCTTATTTTTAATAGGTCTTTATTTTTTGGAGCTAATTCATGAACTGCTTTATCAAAACCTTCCCAGAATTTTTCTGAAGAAATATTTGTATCTTTAAGCAATTCTTCATTAATGAAGTTAAGTAATTTATTAGAAACTGATAGATTGTGTATTTTTGTATATTGTTCTTTCATAGCACTCATTTTACCCCATCTGTATTTTTGCCTGAGAGTTTTGCTCCTTCGGCGAGATAAATCTCTTTCCAGAGTGTTATGTTTATTATCGGTCCATTTGCCTGAGAGTTTCCGGGGTGGTTGCTCCTTCGGCGCTATTACTGAATAGTCTCTCCCGATATTGATTAAGAGTACCTCTTAATAGAATTATGTCAAATATAAATTATTTAAAACATTTTATTGCCTTTTTTCTTAATTAATTAATAATTAAACAATCATATGAAAAATTATTTAAATTTTGAAACAGATATTAAAAATTTAGAAATAGAAATAGACAAACTTAAAGACCCTTATAATCAAGATGGTCTTTCGGAAGTAGATACAAAAAAAATTTCTGAGTCTCAAAAAGAGATAGATAATAAGCTACAAGAGATTTACTCTAATTTAGACCCTTGGCAAACTACTCTAGTTGCAAGACATGAAGACAGACCTAAAGCAAAATTTTTTATAGACAACTTGTTTGAGGATTTTATCTCATTGTCAGGTGACAGATTTTATGGGGAAGACAAATCCGTATTAGCAGGATTTGCAAAATTTAATGAAAAATCTGTCTTAGTTATTGGTCAAGAAAAAGGGGATAGCCTTGAAAGTAGAATTGAAAGAAATTTTGGAATGATGAGGCCTGAGGGTTACAGAAAAACAATTAGATTAATGAAATTAGCAAATAAATTTAACATTCCGATAATTTCTTTTATAGACACACCCGGAGCTTACCCTGGTGTAGGAGCGGAAGAAAGAGGTCAAGCAGAGGCAATTGCAAAATCAATTGAGTGCTGTATGTCGTTAAACGTCCCAACTCTTGCAATTGTTATTGGAGAGGGTGGATCAGGAGGTGCAATAGCACTTGCTTCATCTAACAAGGTAATCATGTTAGAAAATGCAATTTATTCAGTAATATCTCCAGAAGGCTGTGCTACAATTTTATGGAGAGATCCAAAAAAAATGCTTGAT
>ENA-ORDR01001341-ORDR01001341.1-marine-metagenome-genome-assembly--contig:-NODE-1341-length-11517-cov-6.683566_pt1 | contig 11517 bp, 8 predicted proteins | sample MGYA00240993_ERZ508538 | MGnify/ENA primary metagenome ERZ508538 (study PRJEB26207, sample SAMN05421999) | marine metagenome | isolation source: Monterey Bay, California, USA | place: USA:Monterey Bay...
TGGGAGTTCCTTTGCGAAAATTATCGCTTTAGGATGCTTATATTTTGCTAATTTGACTTTTATTCCATCTATAATAATTTTTTCAGATAGTTGAATGCTATCATCTCCAATAATCACCGCAACGACAGCTTCTCCAAAATCGTTGTGAGGTAGACCAATAACACAACTTTCAACCACTCCGTTTATCTCATCAAGAATACTTTCAATCTCTTTAGGATATATATTGTAACCACCTGAAATAATAAGATCTTTTTCTCTGCCAACGATTGATATTCTTCCAGTTTTATCAGAGACAGCCAGATCACCGGTAATAAAGTAACCATCACTTCGAAATTCTTCTGCAGTTTTTTCTGGCATATTCCAGTAGCCTGAAAATACATTAGGGCCTGACACCTCTAATATACCAATTTCACCTTCTAAAACCTCTCTTCCTGTCGCATCTACTATTTTTCCAAATACATCTGGAAGTAGATATCCAACAGATCCTGCAATTCGATTTCCATTGTATGGATTTGAGGTGAGCATACCCGTCTCGGTCATACCATATCTTTCTAGGATCCTTTGACCAGTTAACTCTTCAAACGCGTTAAAGGTATCTGGCAATAAAGGAGCAGATCCAGAAATAAATAACCTCACGTTCTCACATTTTGTTCGATTAAATGTCTTTTCTTGTAATAATCTCACATAAAAAGTTGGAACTCCCATGAGAACAGTAGAATTACATAGCTCACTTGAAACTCTATTAGCATCAAATTTATCAAGAAATATAACTTTTGAGCTGTTTAGTAATGCACAATGCAGAGCAACAAAAAGTCCATGAACATGAAATATAGGTAAAGCATGAAGTAAAATGTCATCATCTTGCCATGCCCAGTAATCAAGTAAATTAAGTGCATTAGACAATAGGTTTTTATGTGTTAACATTGCGCCTTTTGAACGACCAGTGGTTCCTGATGTATATAAGATTGCTGCCAAATCATCATCTTCGCATTGATCAACGTATTCAGATGCCTTCAAATTCTTTAATTCTTCTAATAATGATCCATCAGACAATTTACCTAACGATACTAAATTTGGAATATTTACTTCCTTTGCAAGGGAGCTCATAGCTTCTTTTTGCTCTGGGGAACAAACGAAAAGAGCGGGCATAGAGTCATTTAAAAAATATTTAACTTCCTCAATAGTGTAAGCGGGGTTTAAGGGAATATAAATTGCACCAAACCTAAGACATGACAAATAGAGCAAAACTGCTTCTATAGATTTCTCCACCTGAACTACCACTCTATCGCCCTTCACAATTCCCATCTGCTCGAAAAGTGATACATACAAACCTGTCCTGCCATGTATCTCATTATACATTAATGTCCCGTGGTCAGATTCTAGAAACAGACGATTACTATGTTTTAAAAATTTTTCTTGAAAATATGTATATAAATTCTTGTTTAACATTATTCTATTTTTCAAATTGTGGATTATTTCTGAATGCTTAACAAAATTAACAAGAATTGCAAAATGTAATTACTAACAATGCTAGGTTTAAGCACTCAGAAATAAAGATGATATTGAGATCAATAAATATTCATATATCATTGTTTTACAACGTTTTATTTTAACTTGTGTTAAAACTTTGTTCAAGTTAGAGACCAAGAGATTATTTCAGAAAGATCGAACAAATGTTAAATATGGGTAGCAAATCAACTTTAGTTGAAGAAATTTTCTTAGACAGTAACTCACTTCAACTCTTGAAACACATATTATTAGTTATTTTTGGCATTTTAGTCCCTGTTTTATTCTCAAAACTTGAAATAAACCAATACTTGACTGGGGACTAATGCCATTTTTGATAGGAGGCGCAATTAAGTTACTGATAGCAGCTCTTCTTATATCTTCAATTTGGAAACTAATTAAGCTAACAAAGAGATAGAATAACTATCATTTAAATTTGTTTTCTGGACTAAAATCAGCAGTTATTGGATCTCTAGGTGAGCTAACCCAAAGTTCTCTGTTTGGATGCATTCCTGCGCCATATACTGCAGAAACCGCAGAGCATCTCATTCTGTTTAATAACCTTGTATCTGCATTGCCCACATTTGGATGTGTACCATTGTTCTCTTTAACCTCTAGATCCCAACGAGTTTTGCGTTCATTAAAAATACTTATGTCAGATAGTTCTTCGCAGTTTAGTTCATTTGAATTAAGATCCACTATAATTTTATCGCCATTTTCTAATAACCCTATAGGACCACCAATAGCTGCTTCTGGGCCAACGTGACCAATCACTAGACCAACGGATCCACCTGAAAATCGTCCATCGGTCATCAAGCCAACTACAATATTTTTTTCTCGACAAAGCGCAGTGATACGAGAGGTGGAGTCCAACATCTCTGGCATTCCGGGCCCTCCCACAGGACCTTCATATCTTACGACAATCATGTCAAAATTCTCAAATGAGTCAGGGTGCTCAGCCAATCCATCTAACAGTGCTTGCTCCCCATTAAATACCTTTGCCTGTCCTTTAAAAATATTATTCTCAAGACCACCTTCTACTCCAGCTAATTTAAGTACAGCGCTAAATTCTGGAGAAAGATTTCCACCTAAAACTCTCAGACCACCTGTTTCCTTGAAGGGGTTTTCTACTGGATAAATAACGTCACCATCTGGCATTGGCGGTTTTAACCTGATAATTTGCTCAGATAAAGTCTCACCAGTACACGTCAAAGTATCACCATTCAACAGACCAGCATCTAAAAGATCCTTAACAATAACTTGTACACCACCTTTTTCATCAATATCCACCATAGAGTACTTACCAAATGGCCTAGCATTAATAACAACAGGTATTACATTTTTAGAAAGATGGTTAAATTCTTCAGCACTCATCACATCAGTCGTAAAATTCTTATAACCAGCAGCTCTGGCCAATTCAGGAGCATGCAGCATAACATTGGTTGAGCCACCAACAGCCATTGACACAATTATTGCATTTCTAATTGACTCGCTTGTTACTATGTCTCTTGGCGCAATATCTTTTTTAATCATGTTTGAAAGACAATTAATTAATTCGTCGGGAAAATCTTCGGTTCTCCTTTTGTCCTGTGATGCAGGGGAGACCATATGTAATGGCTGCATTCCAACAACTCCTATAAAAGTCTGCATTGTGTTATAAGTAAACATACCACCACAACTTCCATAGCCCGGACATGCTTCGCAAGCTATACGCTTTTTCAAAGCCTCATCATCACTTCCAGCCAGTTGATAGCTCGTAATAAGATCAATCGGTTCGTTAGTTACAGAATCCACTCCTGGTCTAATTGACCCATCAGACATCATGATAGCAGGCCTATTATGCTCTAGAATCGCCGCTAGCGTGCCAACTGGTGGCTTATCACAAGCAACTACAGCTATTAGACCCTCTAACCCACTGGCACTTAAATGTTCACATATTGAGTCATTTGTTACCTCTCGACCAATTAGTGAGTAACGCATCTCCTTTGTGCCATTTCTGATACCATCTGACGTTGCTACCGTGTATTCAGGTTGAACTAGCCTCATTTTTAACTGACCAGGTTCGAAACCTATACGTTGTCTTAATTTTTCATGAATAATTTGGACTTTCTGTTCAACACCGATGTAACATTGAGAGTCACCTTTGTTGCCGACAACACCAATAGATGGTTCGTGAATTAGATCCATTTCTGTCTTTAATTCGCGAGCAATTCCATAAGTCTGAGAATTACGCCCTGGATTACGATCAATTAAAACAGTTTTTGAATTTTTCATTTAAGCTCTCAATAGGTTATTTTGAAGTTATGTAATAATTTATATTTTTAAATTATAATAGTATTTTCTATATTTAAAATAAAAATATATCCAGGCAACATATATAAGCTTAAATAAGAATATATCATTGGATGTAAAACTGTTAAAAAATTGAATAAAAAATCCAAGATTCTATCGCACAAAATGATACCAATGCCCAAATTGGAATTTTATAAAAATTTATTAAGTAAAAAAATATTAATGCGATAATTAAATCATGAAGAGTTAAAATTCCATTTTCTAACACTGGTGAGAAAAACGCAGCAATTAAGATGCCAACTACAGAAGCATTAATGCCAATTATTGCTTTTTTTATTATCAAAATGTTTCTTATTTTATACCAGAAAGGCAAAATACCTAATACTAGTAAAAATGATGGTAAATAAATTGCCAGTAATGCGATTAAACCTCCTAATAAACCATTTGGAAAAGAATTAGAGACAACCCCCAAATACGCTGCAAATGCAAATAACGGCCCAGGCATAGCCTGAGCGGCTCCATAGCCAGCCAAAAAAGAGTCATCGCTGACTGTGCCTGATGAAACAATTTCAGTTTGTAATAAAGGCAAGACAACATGACCGCCTCCAAAAACTAGAGATCCTGCCCTATAAAAACTATCAACTATTGTTATTATTGGATCTCCAAACCAACTCACCAGTATAGGTAGTCCAAAAAGAATAGTGAAAAATATAATAATTAAAACGAATGCAAATTTTATTTTAATGGCATTAATTTGGGTATACCCAGTTGTCTCTTCAGAAACCTTAAAGATAATAGCCCCCAGTAAACCACTAAAGAAAATAGTCAAAAATTGGATTAAGGGCGAAGGTGACAATAGTATAATTGACGCTGCTATAATCGTTATTAGAATACATTTTAGGTTTTTGCAGAAGGTGAACGCCATTGTCCAAATAGCATGAGCAACGATTGCAACTGCGAAAATCTTCAGACCATGTATTGCACCAAACGGAATAAAATTTGAGAAATTAATGTATAGGTAACCAAAAACAATTAAAATAATGGCAGAAGGAGTTGTGAATCCAATCCAGGCAGCCAAAGCACCAGAAAATCCGCCCCGAATAAATCCGATACTTAACCCTACCTGGCTTGACGATGGACCAGGCAAAAATTGGCAAAGTGCAATCAGCTCTGAAAATAAGCTAGGATTTAGCCATTTTCTTCTTTGTACTAGCTCTCGATTAAAAAAGCCCAGATGTGCTATTGGGCCACCAAAAGATGATAAGCCTAAAGATAAAAAAGTTCTGAAAATTTCAAATTTTGTTAAATTTGGCTCAACAAGATTTTTTGGCATATCAATACAATTTTTAGTTGCTTTTAAAAATAAAAGTTAACAACTGAAAACAAAATGTGCAATTTTTATATTAGAGGGCAGGGATAAAATATCTCTACCCTCTATAAGGCCTAAAGGTTCATCATTAACCTTGATTTTTTCAATGTTCCAACCTCACCAGCATCATTGATAAGTTTAGCGAACTCATCATTTTCAGCCATTTGATCCACGGCCTCACCCCAATGATCTAGAGATGAAAACCTATAGATTGCTCTAATCATTTCATGGTCATGTGAAATCAGTGGTGCGCCAATCGCAATCTCAACTCCCATTGGTTTCATTATACCCTCTAATTTACTTGCAAGTGCCATAACCGCTGGATAACCGGATCTGGGTAAATGATAATCTCTATGAACACTGACAGGCATTGGAGATGATGCAGGGCTTCCATACATCAAGCGTCCAACCCATGGACCTCTCATAACTCCAGCCGGATCAGTCTGACCTTCCTGCATCAAAGCTACCATTTCTGGATCAGCGGAAAACTCTTGAAAGGATTTCGATGCATTCTTTAGGTTATCATATGCTCCATATACATGGAAATCACCTGCACCATCACCAACCATTACCTGAGTAGCCCAAGCTCGAGATCCATGCTTAGACATTATTGAAGCTCCACGTTGAACACGTGACTTTACTTCACCTGACTTTCCAGCATTTGGTGTGACTTCTCTTACTGATATATATGTCATTATATTTACCTTTCTTTTTTAAATTAAATTTTGACTAAGTATAAACTCTTAATATTTCTCTTCAAAATCTGAAAAGTATTTACCTTGAAATCCATAGCCGTCTAAGTTGGAGAGATTCATCTGCTGGGACACACAGCCACTACAGCACTCTCTAAAAATTTACTCCTCTCTTTAAATATTAATCTATTTTTATAGATCCAAAGCAAGTATTGTTTTCCCTACTTTCGGCATGATGAGCCGTAGAATACACTATTACCTGAGTAAATTTATAAAGAATGCAAGAGAAATAATTGATTACCTAAGGTAAGCGAGAAACAGCTTTTCTTAGGTAACTCCAATAACAACTCCAACACCGATTAATAAAATACCAGAAATAACATTTGTCATAACGATAGCTTTTGGTGAGGACAAAAATGACTTGGTTTTTGCAAGAAACATTATCATTAATACATTACCTATCATCGGTATTGCAAAAGATGTTCCAGAAATTACTATAAGGTCAACCGAACCAATATCTGAAAAATCAAAAAAACTAGGCAATAATGTTAAATAAAATAAAGTTGCCTTTGGATTTGCCGTAACTGCAATTAAACCAGCTGTAAAACCAGCAAAAAAACCCGACTTGGTTAATTCATTATTAACTTTAATACTGTTCCTGCTTGTTATAATCGTTTGTATACCCATAATAATAAGTATTAATGCGGCAATATACCGAATTAAAATCAAAATATCAGAGTAAATTGATATTAAAACGCCAAGACCAAGATAAACCACAATTGGCCACAAAAGATCCCCAATCGATACGCCAAGGACAAGTGCAAAACCCGACCTAATACCTCCCGAAACCGTGCGTGCGATAATTGCAATCCAAACAGGTCCTGGTGTTAGAAATAATATAACAAGTGCACCAGAATAAAGAAAAAGTTGTGAACTGGTAATCGTCATTTAGAGAAACCTAATATAGTAAGAATAAAACAATAATTAAAAGTGAAGCGTTTTAACTTCTTGAAAATCCTCTAGACCTAAAGACCCACCTTCACGTCCGTTTCCAGACTGCTTATAGCCTCCAAATGGAGAGCCATAGTTAAAGCCACCACCATTAATATGAATTGCTCCAGCCCTGAGCTTAGAGGCTACTCTTTCAGCTTTAGCATTGTCTCCAGTCTGCAAATAAGCAGCTAATCCGTATGGTGTGTCATTTGCAATTTCAATTGCCTCTTCCTCACTTTCAAAGGGAATAATGACAAGCACTGGACCAAATATTTCTTCTTGGGCTATTCTCATATTATTTGAGACATCTTTAAAAATAGTCGGCTTAACATACCAACCTTCCTCCAGGCCCTCTGGTTTACCTAATCCTCCAATTAGTAGATCCGCCTCCTTCATTCCAACGTCAATCATATTCTGCACACGATCAAACTGGATTTTATCAAACAATGGTCCAAGATGATCACCTTCCTTGGTTGGATCTCCAACTTCTTGGTTTTGAGCCGTGGACTTAGCAATTTGCAGAACTTGATCGTAACAAGATCTTTCAACAATTAAGCGAGTAGGGGCGTCACAAGACTGACCAGTGTTAAAGAAACATTCTAAAACTGATCCAGACACTCTTTCTTCTAAATCACAATCTGCAAATACTATATTTGGGGATTTTCCACCAAGCTCCAAGGTAACTCTCTTAACGGTGTCTGCTGCATCCTTTGTAACCGATGTTCCTGCACGTGTTGAACCAGTAAATGACATCATTTGTATATCTGGGTGACGAGACATCGCCGAACCTACCGTCGGACCATCGCCATGAACTAAGTTAAAAGTACCACTTGGAAAGCCAGCATCATGGAGCATTTCAGTATATAATATTGCAGACAAAGGTGTATGCTCTGAAGGTTTTAAAACACAAGTATTTCCAGCTGCCAGTGCAGGTATCACTTTTAAAGTTATTTGGTTTATAGGCCAGTTCCACGGTGTGATTAGCCCACAAACACCAATAGGCTCGCGAACAAGGGTATCACCATTACTGAGCTCTTCTCTATCCTTAGAGCTCTTCAACGCCTCTATAAAGCCTTCTAAGTGGCCAATACCGGCATCTGCCTGTGCTTCCCTGGACATTGTAATAGGCGCACCCATTTCAGTTGTAATCACTTGAGCTAATTCTTCAAAACGTTCTTTGGTTATTTTAAGTAAGTTATCTAATAAAACTAAACGATCTTCTCTTGTTGTTTGAGAGTAAGTATTAAAAGCCTCTTTCGCGGCATTAACTGCATTATTTACATCGACTTGGTCTCCCAAAATAATTTTACCAACTTGGCTATTATTTGCTGGGTTTAAAATAGGAAACTCGATCTTTGAATTTGGAGTTACCCACTCGCCATTTATATAAAATTTTTTTAAATCACTCATTTTTGTCCTTACTCTAAAATAATTTCTCTTAAGTCTATTTTTTAGCTATGAAGCCTGCAGAAACATGAAGCTTTAATTGGTATATCTGCACGACCCATAGCCAAATCTAAATTTTGTGAAATTAAATTCAATTCGAGATCTTTATTCTGACGCTTTAGGCATTCAGCCAATCCGTGCAAAGCCCATACATTATTGGGATGCCGTCTAGCACGTATTACAGAGCTATCAAAACCTAAGTCTGCTTTATAGACAACCTCAGCTCTTTCGACAAAACCTTGCTCTAAAAGCAATGCTCCTAAGGCATGCCTCGCCGGTTGCATCCAACCCCAAGGCTCATCATAAGGCAACGCATCTTCATTATCGATCGCTTCTGATAAATATTTGTAAGCTACTTCAAAATTACCTTTACGATACTCTATCTCACCATCTAACATAGAATTCGCAATTTTTAATAGATCTACACACTTGTTATTAAACATCACTCGTGTATCGGGCACCTTATCAACAGCCACTTTAAATTCTTTCTGCACTGATAAAGCAGACCTCACATTGCCCAAAGCCGCATATGAAAGAGATTTAGCGTAATAATAAATGGCTGTTGTTACCAAATAGAGATCGGGATCTCCAGGTGGTGGTAAATCTACTATCTCTTGCCACTTTCCAAATCTTATATAGGCATGATATTTTAATGAAAAATACCCTTCATATAAATCAGCCATTGGAGGACTTTTTACTTTAATCAACGCCTCCGGGATATGCTCATCAAACTGGCTCACTGCTTCCATTGACGCTTTATATTGGCCAAGAAATAGAGCTCCATATAGTTTAAAATGAATGTTATGTATAATTGAACCTGCAAATAGATTCAAATCATGGTGTGGTAGAATTTTTATATCTGCGTCTACCGCCTCTGAATTTCTAGTAACAACATCGTTATAGTGGCCGCATTGAAAATCAATATGAGTAGGCATGTGAAGCAAGTGCCCACAATCTGGAACTAAAGTTCTCATTAAATCACCCGCCTTCAAAGCAGCCTCTGGTGTAGGAGACATTTCCATTAAATGAATATAATAATGTAATAGACCCGCATGAGGATGTGTGCCATTTTTTTCAACTAATGCAATGGATTTCTCTAGGACTTCCTGTGCCTCTAACGTTGAAGCACCTTCCTTTGGAGTGCCATTTTGCAAATCCCACAACTGCCAAGGTGTCCTAGACATAATCGCCTCCACAAATAATGCACTGACGTCTGGATTTTCTGAATATTTCAAATAAACTTCACGCATCGCATTCGCGTAATTGTTAGTCCATTCATCAAAATCATGTGGAGCTTCATTTGAAGGATGCCTATGAGAAATAGCGTAGACCACGTCCCTTTCAATTTCTGAGATATTTGTAGATAAGTTTATTGCCTTTTGAGAGGCTTCAAAGCATACATTTAGGGCAGTCTCTAGCTCATTACTGTCTAATTGTTTCCACATACGATTATATTCTGGCCCCACTGAATAGGCCACACCCCACCAGGCCATTGCACAATTTGGATCCGCCTCAGTCGCTTTCTTAAAACATACAACAGACTCTTCCCAATGAAATCCATAGGCCCAAATAAGGCCTCGATCAAACCAGGTTTGAGCCTTTTTACTAGTAGTCGTTATTTTCCATGAATAGGTGCCAGTATTAAAATTATATCCCATTTTATTCCTTAAGATTGAAAAATATTACTTGCTGACCGCCGAAGAATAATCAAGCAAAAATAACAAATCGTCAAACTTAAAATTAACTATTTTTACTTAAAATGATCAACCATTAACTGTGCAATTTTATTATTAATATCCATTGGCACAGCCTGAGGACCACTTTTTAACGCATCCGGATTAATTGAAATTAATTCGAGACTTAATGCTTGGAGCATAAAACCAAGATCCATAGCCTCTATTGAATTTCCTTTTGGTTCAGTTCCAGCCAACTCAATCATTTGACCACCGGCTACCAATATTAATTTGCGGCCATTTGGCAGCTCAAATTCTTCCAAATCTTGACCTATCTTAACGACGTTAACGGATAATTGCTTAAGTGCTTCAACATTAATTTCATCTGGAAAATGCCCACTATTCGCAAGTATGGCGCCATTTGGCATCATATTGAACTCTTCAGTACTTATTACGCTTGCTTTGGATGTCGCAGTACAGAAAAATTGCCCCCAGGATGATAGGTTATGGATTGTATCAACCCTAAAGCCATCCATAATTGCCTCTAAATTCTTAATAGGATCAACTTCCACTATTGATACCCTGCCTCCAAATGATCTTAGATATTGAGCCATACCACGACCACACCAACCATAACCAACAACCACAAACCTTCGACCATTAATCATCAGATTTGTCATTCTCATTAAGCTTTCCACATTTCCCTGACCAACAGCATGCTGATTTTCCACAATTCGTTTTAGAGGGCTATCATTAATCACTATTATAGGAAAATTTATATTAGTATTAAATTTTGAAAGTAGCTTATCGTGACCAGAGGTGGTTTCCTCTGTTCCACCACAAATACTTTCATGTATATTATTTCGAAGTGCTAATTCTACCAAATCTGCGCCATTATCCAAAAGCAAATCTGGTTTGAGCTTAACTACTTTACTGACATTGCTTAAGTGCTCTTCTGCTGTAAGAGATCTCTTCCCAAAAATTATCATTCCCCAATGTTTCAAAACTTCTACAATATCATCTTGAGTACTTCCAAGATTGCCTGTCCCAACTATTCTAGCACCCCCTAATTGTAGGGTTTTTAGCAAAACTGCTGTCTTGGGTTCCAAATGCAAAGACACTCCAATAGTTTTATTTTTAAAAGGTTTCTCAAACTTAAATGTTTCTTGAACATTTCGCAAAAGCTGCATTCTGGATTGCATCCAATTCACACGCCCTAAACCTTTTTGTAACAAATCGCCCATCAAAATCCTATTTATCGTGTAGATTTTTTCTTATTATGCAAAAAATATTTCACTACGCGCAAGCTTAATTTCTCCCAAATCTGCAAACAAGCCTTGAGTTATATTGACATGGCCTACTATGAGTAGACAATTAAAATTTGATAATATTTAATAGCCTCAGTAAAATAGGGATTCTAGTTATGAACGCAGCAATAAAATTATTATTTACAACGGTTGTATTTATCATCATTTTTAATTCGACTACTTTTGGAAATACAAATTGGAAAGCTGGGGATTATTATTGTGATGCTCTAGATGCGAAA
>ENA-ORDR01001352-ORDR01001352.1-marine-metagenome-genome-assembly--contig:-NODE-1352-length-11475-cov-3.221004_pt1 | contig 11475 bp, 9 predicted proteins | sample MGYA00240993_ERZ508538 | MGnify/ENA primary metagenome ERZ508538 (study PRJEB26207, sample SAMN05421999) | marine metagenome | isolation source: Monterey Bay, California, USA | place: USA:Monterey Bay...
TTGATGAGATATTTAAAATTACGTTGTCCGAATCAACCGATCCACCTGTAGGTAAACCAGCACTAGTATTATCTAAATAAGTAATACCAGGTTGTCCAACTACTTGATTTGGAAAGGCTCTTGCCATTATGTTTTGTGAAATAAACGTTGCTGTGTAGCCATACCTAGCCATTAATCCAATAGGGGCAGGTGTTCGATACGAATCGGTACCACCATGTTGGCCCAATTTTTCATGTGTTGAGGTGAATGCTTTTAAATTTATCTCGGTATTGTCAAGCTGCCACAAAAATGTTGCTCTTAAAGCTGTGCTTTCGCTTGATGGCCCATCTTCTTTAAGTAAAGCGTTATATGTCCAACCATCTGACTCTTCTACGGTCGCTGCTAGCCTCATTGCAAATGTATCGCTGACAGGGAAACTTGAAGCCGCTTGTACTTTAATGGTGTTCCATTCCGGAACTGTCTCAATTGACCAATGTCCATCTGCATCACCGCCAAGGACAGGAGATTTGCTGACCATGTTCACGACTCCACCGATTGTATTTTTACCAAACAATACACCTTGGGTACCTTTTAAAACCTCTACTCTTTCAACATCTAACAAGGCTGATAAGTATTGTTCGCCTCTTGCAATGGGCATGCCATCTATAAATTGAGTAACTGATTGAGAAAATCCTTTGTTTGTGCCTGAGCCTACGCCTCTAATATAAATATTAAACTGCGCTGCACCTTTATTGATCATTAATCCTGGTACATGGGTTTGCAGATCCTCTAAGCTTGTAATTCCAAGGCTATCTATTCTATCGCCTGAAAGAACTTGAATAGAAATTGGAACCTCTGATAGACCTTGTTCTTTTTTCTGAGCTGTTACAACTACTTCTTCAAGTCGTGAATCTGAGCTCTGTGAAAGTAAGTTCTGTGAAGTAAAGCCAAATACCATTAAGCATAAGCTTGATAGATATATATATTTATTCGTTAGCATTTTCATTTTTTCCCCATGAAATAAGTTTGATAAATTATTCTAACCATCTGGTTAGATAATTACAACTATCCAGTTGGATAAATTATAAATATATGTTTTACTATTTTAGAATGTTTCAAACTGAAGTTATGCAAAACCTTGAATTATATGGATATGGAGAATCAGTAGCGTCAAATATGGCAAGGGTAGCCCTGGCTGAAAAGAAGATATCTTATAAATACAATCTTATCTATTTAGAGTCCAAAGGAGATCATTTATCCACAGAATATAAAAAATTAAATCCTAAAAATCTTGTACCCACTCTTGTTGATAATGGAGTTCCCATACCTGACAGCATAAAAATAATGAGGCACATTGATTCAAGTCATCCTCAACAAGGAGAAATCTTGTTTCCAAATACAGTAGATATAGAAACTTTTGAATATTTATTAGATTTTGTTGCACTTGATGAGGGCAAGGAACTTGGTGATACCCTAGGAACAACTGCCGGCGGTATTTCCGCACAAATTTTAGTAAAATTGCTATGCAAAAGACCAATCATCAGTGTAATTTGGGATTATTTAACAAAACATTCGATTAAAAAGAGGGTGCCTATATTTATACTGCTAAGAATTCTCGGAAAGCCTCCTAAGAGCTTAAGCCAAAAAATGGCTGTGATGCTAGCAAAACATCTTTTGACCATTGAGGAAGTACTGAATCATCAAAAAGAATTTATGATGGGTGATGACTACACTGCCATTGACTGCTGCATGACTTCGATACTGCACAGAGTTCAGGAAATGAGATTTGGCAGTGTTTTAAAAAGCGATAAATTACCAAATTTAAAAAATTACTGGAAGACACTCTCAAGCAGAAGTAGTTATAAAGATGGAATTCTTGATTATGCTACAGGTGAATGGGCGCCGGAAATTACAGCATTATATGGAGATGGGCCAAATGAATTTGATGATCTGGTCTGGTCTGAAATTAATAATTCATTGTTAATAGGAGAAAATGAATGAATGTACCACTATGCAAAATAGCAGATATTATTTATGTAAGGTTTGAACTTGTTGAATTAGAGGCTCAAAAGAAATACTTAAACCATTTTGGAATGATGCTAGCTCACGAAGATGATAATAGTATCTATTTTAGGGGAACTGGAACCTCACCCTACATATATGTTGCAACCAAAGGCAAGGAAAATAAATACATAGGATCAGCTTACAAAGCGAATAACTTTTCTGATTTAGAGGCACTCTCCAAAGAATTTGATGTTGATATTGTTGAAAATAATGAGCCTGGAGGAGGGCACAAAGTGACTGTAATTGATCCTGATGGTATCAGGGTTGAAGTGTGTCATGGTATGAAAGAAGCAGAGCCAATAGCCGTTGTTTCAAAAGTTTTGAATACAGGTCAATCTAAACAAAGAGAAAATGAATTGCAGCGTTTTGGTAAAGCGGCGGATGAGTGGCAAGTGCATGGTGATAAATGGGTCTATGAATTATCTTCAAAAGTTAAGCGATTAGGTCATACAGCAATTAACTGTAAAGATGCTCAAGCTTCAGTTGATTGGTACTCAAATGTTTTAGGTTTTTTAATAAGTAATAATTGCATTGGACCTGATGGGACTTCTATGGGTGCTTTTATGAGATGCGATCAAGGCGATAAACCGGTTGATCATCACACTATGAATAATATGGGCTTGCCTGGCGAGGGTGGTGCCCTTGCTTATGGTCATGCGGGTTATGAGGTACAAGATTCAATAGACGACCTGATGGCCGGTCATTACCACATGAAAACAGTTGATGAGTATTATCATGAATGGGGCATAGGAAGACACTTACTGGGCAGTCAGATGTATGACTATTGGCGTGATCCTCATGGTTTTACTCATGAGCATTGGACCGATGGTGACCTAATAGATGCCTCAGTTCCCACAGAAAATTCAGGATTTAGGGACCTTGCTATGGCTCAATATGGCCCAGAAGTTCCTAATACTTTTGGTATAACTATGCCAGTTGATCAAATTGATAACGCTCGTGCAGCACATCCTACAATTCCTGGAATGATTAAAGAAATGGAAAAGGCGGCGAAGGCAGAAACAGAGGAGCAATCATGATAGAGCTCTCTGAAGAACAAAAAAAAGCAGTTGCTGAAGCTCAAGTAACATTCAAGAATTTAAAAGATAATGCTGATAAATTAAGCCAAGAACAGATGAATCTATTGTTTGGTGAAGCAAGAAGTATGAATGGGTGGCAGGACAAAGAAGTTTCTGATGACATGGTTAAGTCAATTTATGAATTAACTAAGATGGGTCCAACAAGCACAAATTGCTGTCCAGCAAGATTTAAATTCATTAAGAGTGAAAAACAAAAGCAATTATTAAAGGATTCGTTGCTGCCAAATAACATCGACAAAGTTATGACCGCGCCTGTGATTGCTGTTATTGGGTATGACCTAGATTTCTCAGATCATATGGGAAAATTATTCCCTCATATGGACGTTGCTCCAATGTATAAGGGAAATCAAGAGTTCAATCATTCAGCTGCCTTTAGAAATAGCACTCTTCAAGGAGCATACTTCATGATGGTATGTAGAGCGTTAGGTCTGGATTGCGGCCCCATGTCAGGGTTCAGCAACGAGTTGGTAGATAAAACTTTTTTTGAAAACACCAATATCAAATCAAACTTTTTGTGCTGCATTGGTTACGGTGATTCTGATAAGATCTTTCAAAGATTGCCGCGCTTAGATTTTGATGAAGCCTGTGAAATTATCTAGCTGCCCTGAACTTTTTTACAACATAAATGGTCAGAGATATGGCTAACAACAAAGCTAGCAAATAGTACTTGAAGGATAAAATAATTACCCAGAGCATGATAAAAAAACTAGCAACAGGTGATGGGTATTCGGATATTTCGTAGTCTCTATCAAGCCACGGCCGGCCAATAACTTCTCCTCCCTCTGAGTCACCATAAAAATATGTATGAGCAGGATTAATTAGGGGCATGCTTTTTGATTCGTCTATGTTTTGCATGTACCTTGTCATGTTCTCAAAAACTTTCAATTCAATCATAGATAAATCCTTAGTTTCAAAGGGATCATCAATTATGTTGAACAAACTGTAGGTTCCATTTGAGCCAGGAAACATTGCAGGTTTACGAAAATGAAGTTTCCACTCATCTTTATATAATGCTCGTTCATCAAAAACTATTTGAGATCCTACAAAATCATTATCAGGCGGTGTGATTTCATCATTCACTAAATTTTCCCACTTATCGCTTCCATCAAAGCTAACTGACTTATCAATCTCTATACCTGCGGCAGTTAGAAGTGTTGGGAGAAGGTCCTGTACAAACATAAATTGATCTGTAGCTGAGTCTTCAATAACTCCTTGCCACCAAATACTTGCAGGTACTCTTACTCCACCTTCTAAAGCAGATGTCTTGCTACCCTTTAATCCAGCAGTATTGCCCTTTGATTTTGTTAATCCAGGCGCTAAGGTTGCAATTATTGGATTGATATCAACAACAGGACCGTTGTCGCTAAAAAAAACAATGATGGTGTCCTCTAGAAGACCTTGATCCTCTATGGATTGAATTATTTTTCCAATTTCAGTATCTAGAGCATTCACATTAGCTGCATAAGCTCTTATCAGAGGATCCTCTATATGACTAAATGATTCTATGTTTGAAGAGGGGGCTTGAATTGGAGTATGGGGAGCATTAAATGCTACGTAAAGAAATAGCGGGCGATTAAGATCCTTATTTTCAATGATTCTAACTGCCTCATCTGCAATAAGTGTAGTCGAATAACCTTCCTCAAATAATGGCTCTTCATTTCTGTGCCAATCCATTCTCTTGGCAGCAACATGGTTAAAATATCCTATTCCACCAAGCATGTGCCCATAGCTTGTATCGAATCCTCTATTCGTAGGCCAAAAAGCTTCATCGTGCATACCCAAATGCCATTTTCCAGACAGCGCAGTTTGGTAGCCTGCCTCCCTAAAATATTGAGGCATTATTTTTAAATCTGGAGACAACCCAAATTGCTCAGCAGTTGGATTTTGAAAGGGTCTAACAACACCGTGATTAAATATATGGAGGCCAGTCAATAACGAAGCTCGAGTAGGGCTGCAAACTGGATTTGCATAAAATCTATTTAACTCCAAACCCTTTGAAGCAAGTCTGTCCATATTGGGAGTAGGGATGTGACCTCCATGATAGGAGACGTCGCCCCAACCTAAATCATCGGTTAGTATTATCACTACATTGGGCTGTGAATATATTGGTGCAGCTATCAGTGAGATTAATAGTATTAACTTATGCATTATTTTTCTTTAATTGATTAAGACCTAAGTTCCTTCCCTCAATAAATAGTTTCATAAATACTTTCATTTCCTTGTCAGAAACCTTCAATGATTGCTTGATATATGATTTTGATGCAGCCCAACCAAATTCCATCACCATAACTAAAGCTACAGCAGCTTTCTCTTCAGCAGACGGTTTTGACGCTCCCCTGAGCTTTGTTAATTCATTTAAGGTTTTCTTGGACATTGACAGGCCTGAATCGCTTTGAGCCATGAGCAAATCCATTTTGCCGTCAAGAACTGCTCGAATAAGAGCATTAAAGTAATTGTCTGTTACATCTGATAAGGGCTCATCACCTAAATCCATTACATTGATATTTCGCCTCTCTAATTGCTGCATGTGAGTAAATGCTAATTGTTTATAGGTTGCTTCAAGCAAACCCTGCTTACCTCCAAAATAATGATGTATTTGTGCATGGTTTACTCCAGCATGAAGTGCTATGTCTCTAATTGATAATTGATTTGGACCCAAAGAGCTAAGTAACTCTGCGGCAGAATCAATCAGCCTTTTTTCAACGTTTTTTCTACCTTTTAGTACAGTTTTTTTCATTGCTTTAAGTGGTTGTGTTATTAATATTATTATGCAGTTCAATGCTTAATTTATCGATCTTTTGAATGATTGTATGATTATCGCAACAACCATACACATGACGATCTGGACGAATAATTACCGCGGATATATTGTATTTTTTTTGCCATTCTACAAAGCTCATATCTGCATTAAATGGATGATTAGAATTTAAGAGATGAATATTATCATTGAAAATTTTAACGCTATCTAATGATTTAATCTCATCAAACACTTCTTGATCTTGGTTAAAAACAAGTAATGCAAATTTGTATCCAATATATTGGTCGAATGCCTTATCTTCAATTTTTATATTGATATCAGGCTGAGGTATCACAATGCCATTTGCTTTATTTTTGAATAGCGTTTTATCAATTAATCCTTCTTCAATAGGCCAAGGATGATAAAACTGAAAAAAATTAAGCAATACAGGGAACTGTCTTGCGCAATTAAGAATAAAATCTCTTACCAAGGCGATATATCTATTCTGAGTTCCTACAATATTTCCTTGCTTGATGGCTGTCTCCGTAACTGACTTAACTATTGCTTTTCTTTCAAGGGAATATGTATCCAATATTTTTTTTGAATATGTGCCATTAATCACTCCTGTTAATTTCCAATGAAGGTTGTAAACATCTTTTATGCCCTGACATAAACCCTGACCTAAGAATGGAGGCATTTGATGTGCAGAATCTCCCAATAAAAAACAATTATACAATTTGAAATTATCTGCAATTAGCCCATGAAACCTGTACTTACTAGCCCGTAATAATTTACCAGTTGATATATCTAGATCCCTATTTATTCTCCAAGCGTGAGGTCTCATCATTTCTCGGATATTTCGTTCGTCCTCCATCTCAGCTTGATTATCATCAGAGTTATATTTAAATTCCCATCTTATGTGCCGATCCATAATGGGGGCCAAGGTAGTTGGTCTTTGATAGTCACATATTTGATGAGGGGAGCATTGAATTTCATACTTTGGATCTAACTCATAATCAACAACAATCCAATCCTGTTCACACTTATAATCGAAGGAGGGGATGCTTAATTTTTTTCTTACAAAACTATCAGCACCATCGCATGCTAACAAATACTTAGAGGAGAAAACCTCTGTTTCATTTGTTACATTATTCATGACTGTTAATTCGTTATTATTTTCAGTTGCAACAAGATTGCTTAAAGAGCTGCCAAGCTTAAATGTAATGTTTTTATATGACTCTGCTTGTTCTCTAAGAGTTCTCTCTAAATTTGGCTGGCTAAATCCTACAGTTTCAGAATAACCATTTGGCGTTGAATGATCTGTAAAATCTACATAGACAATTTGTTGACCTTTTTTGTTAATAAATGTTAATCCATCTATAGGTTTAACTGGAATATTGTTGATAATTCCACAGGATTGAAAAATTCTTTGTGCTTGGCCATCTAAAGCAACAGCCCTTGGTATGTCCCATATTTCTTTTTTAGGCTCGATGACCACGATATTTAGACCGCTTGATCCAAACATGCTCGCCGCCATTGCGCCCACCGGTCCGTATCCAATTATTGCTATGTCGTAGTGCATTTAGTTGATAAACTTAAAGATTGATTAATTTTAGTCAAGTGGTTAGGATAGTCAATGTTATTTACTATAAATATTTAGTGCTTATGTTTAAAGCAGATAGGAGTTTTCCATGTACAAAGTAGACAATTTTATTAACGGTGTGGCAAGTTCAGATTCTAGTGAATCCTCATCCATTATTAATCCTTCTTATGGTACTGAGATTGGTGAGGTTTTATATGCTACTAAAGATAGTGCAAACGCTGCAGTAGAATCTGCATATGAAGCTTCTAAAGCATGGGCCAAAACTGGATTAAGCTACAGAGCAGAATTAGTTCTTAAGTTTAGACAAGGCATAATTAATAGATCGAATGAAATTATTGATATTTGCATTAGTGAAGCAGGCAAAACCCGACCTGATGCTGAGGCTGAACTGGATAGGGCAGTTCAAGCACTAACACATACTTCTGGTGTTCAACACTTTTTTCCAACTAACTATAGTCAAAATGTTGCAGGTGGAATTGATATAGCTGACCTACGTTTTCCTATTGGCGTTGTTGCAGGAGTAGGCCCATTTAATTTTCCAATCTTAATTCCAATATTACATAGCTCAATGGCACTAGTTACTGGAAATACTTATATTGCTAAGCCCAGTGAAAAAGTTCCCTCAATTTCAAGACTTTATGCTGATATATGGAAAGAAGCTGGGTTACCTGATGGTTGTTACAACGTGCTTAACGGTGAGAAAGAAATAGTAGAGCTTTTAGTTCGTCACGAAAAGGTGGATGGTCTAGCTTTTATAGGTAGTACAGCGGCGGCAAAAAGCTTAAAGATGCTGGGCGTAGAGCACAACACCAAAGTACAGGCCCTTGGAGGTGGAAAAAATCATATGATTGTCCTTCCTGATGCAGACTTGGATATGTCAGCAGATGCAGCAGTATCTGCAAGCTTTGGAGCAGCGGGCCAAAGATGCATGGCTGTATCCGTTGTAGTGGCTGTTGGCGATATAGCAGAGGACCTAATTTCTAAGATTCAATCAAGAATGCCCGATTTGGTTATGGGAGTAACAGATGATAAAAAAACTCAGCTTGGCCCAGTTATATCTCAAGCAAATAAAGATAGAATCTACTCATTTATAGATAGTGCTGAGTCAGATGGAGCATCACTGGTTGTTGATGGGAGACATAGGTCCAATTCATTAAAAGGTTGTTTTGTTGGGCCTACATTAATAGATAATGTTAAGCCTGGAATGTCAGTTTATGAAAATGAAATTTTTGGACCTGTATTGTGCTTTGTCAGGGCCAAAACTTATGATGAAGCTATGCAAATAACTCACAGTCATAAACTCGGGAATGGAGCTGCTTTGTTTACGCGAGATGGAGGTGTTGCAAAAAAATGGTCTGAAGAGATTCAAGCAGGCTCTGTTGGAATCAATGTTCCAATTCCATTGCCTACATATGCTCATAGTTTTGGTGGCTGGAAGGATAGTGGTTTTTCTGAAACTAAAGCATTTGGACCATCATCGATTGATTTTTATACAAAAACTAAGTCATTAACCACTCGATGGCCTGATCCTGCTGAGAGTAAGGTTGATTTAGGTTTTCCTAGGAATGATAAATAGTCTGCTTGATCGTATATTAAGCGTATTGACGCATTTTGTATTTATCTTTGTAGATATTTATATGCATCTTCGCATATTAGCAAGAGAGTCAATTGTTAGTAATCCCTTAATCAATAAAATAAAATTTAAAGAACATTTCGTAATCATTGATGAAATGAAACATCCTGTTCTTGAGCTGGGTGATGCCAATGCCCCTTCAAATAAAACACTTGTAATGATTGGAGGAATTCCTACACACCCGATGGAATCGATGACTTGGTTTGCTGATTGCCTCAATCAGATTGATGCTTCTCTTAGGATTATAATTTTTAATATGCCATATTATGATCAACATTTTTCAATTGAGCATTCAAATCAATTTGCCCAATCTAGCGGTGAAAGCCTGAGAACTCATAAAGCAATTAATTATTCAAATAGAAAAATTGATCCTAAGTTTAGTCATAAGAATCAATCCAAAACAATTAATTCCCTAATGGATCAAATGAAAATCGATCAAGCCCATCTTATTGGGCATGATAGGGGAGCAGTAATTTTAGAAAATCTATGTATTAATAACCCAGAAAAAGTTATTTCATATTCAAGAGCCTCACAAGTATGGGATTATGCTGATCCTGAGTGGTCGAAATTAGCTCCTGAAATTTTAGTTGGGCCTCCCCATAAATTAATGTCTATATATTTTCAATTAAGGCTTTTATTGTTTTCGGTCTTGATAATGAATAAACCTATTCAGTTATTGTCCGAAAATTTTATAGATAAAGCTAAGAATGCCAAAAAGGGCACTCAACTTTATGATAGATATACACATTTAAAATTTAAGTCACAAATTTCTTACAAAAAATACTATTACAAATTTCAACAATCACTTATGCAGGGCGGGATGTATGATGAGGTCGACAACAGAAAGCATTTGAAGAAAATCAATATTCCAATCATGCAGTTTCAAGGAGAGGATGAATTTAAACTTGCACCTAATGGATGCCGTATTTCTGACCAACCATACTTTGGAAAATATAATTTATTTAGAAATGAAATTGAGGATATCTTTCCTGATGCTACCCATCAGTCTGAAGTGCCCATTAAAAGTGAATTCATAACTGAGCAAAGGTTATATAAAGAAATTAAAATTAAGGATGGCGCAAGATTTAGTAAGTTTTATTTAATACCAGATTCAGCGCATTTTAATGTTATCGAAAACCCCAAGTCATGTGCTGCAGCTGTGTACAATTTTATTAATTTAGAGAACAATAATTATGAAGGAGCAAATAATGATACTTAACATAACCGTATATATGGTGGTTAATCTAACCATGCGCGTTAAAGGATTGCCGCAAAGAGGCTAATTTGAAGAATTTTCTTAAAGTTAGAGGCAAGAATTTAGCCTATATAGACGAGGGTGAGGGTGATGCAATTGTTTTTATCCACGGAAATCCTACTTCATCATATTTATGGAGAAATATAGCTCCAAATTTCAATAAATCTTATAGGGTAGTTGTACCAGATCTTATTGGTATGGGAGATTCTGAGAAACTTGATGGTATAGATAACCCAGGTTATAGCTTTAATGGTCAGTATCATTATTTAGATGGGCTATTAAATAAACTCGATCTTGGTCCGCGAATCCACTTAGTGATCCATGATTGGGGCTGCGGCCTTGGATTAAAGTATGCGAGATTACATTCAGATAGTATTTCTTCAATAACTTTCATGGAAGGAGTTACAGTTCCATTAACTTGGGATCAATGGCCTGAAGCTGGCACGAAAATATTTAAACTATTTAGATCAAATGCTGGAGAAGAATTAATTTTAGACAAAAATTTCTTTGTAGAAAGAATCTTGTTAAATGATCCTATTAAGCCTATGTCAGATGATACAAGAAACGAATACTTAAGACCGTTTGTTAACTCAGGTGAAGATAGACGACCAACCTTAACTTTTCCAAGAAATATACCTTTTAACGAAGAACCGTTAGATACCCATAATGAGATTACGATGAATGCAAATTTTCATAGCACATCAAGTATTCCCAAGCTTTTTATCAATGCTGATCCTGGGTTCTTGTTAGTTGGAACACAAAGAGAGGAAGTTAGGTCTTGGATGAATATTAGAGAAGTTACTGTAAAAGGTAACCATTTCATTCAGGAAGATTCTCCAGAGGATATAACGCACCACATTAGTGACTTTCTATTATCTATATAACCTTATCCTAAGTATTATAATTTAACATAATATATATTATGCGAAGTAATAGTAGTATTTATAGTAAAGTCCAAGCCATACCCTACTTAATTAACATTAATAGCTAATTGGCTTAATTTACTTCTCTAATAATTTTATTAAACTAGAAGTATCTAATCCCCCATCCCCTAGGGTTGATAACTTCTTATAATTCTGAAGAACGGATTTAGTTGAAGGCAATTTA
>ENA-ORDR01001359-ORDR01001359.1-marine-metagenome-genome-assembly--contig:-NODE-1359-length-11434-cov-8.089989_pt1 | contig 11434 bp, 8 predicted proteins | sample MGYA00240993_ERZ508538 | MGnify/ENA primary metagenome ERZ508538 (study PRJEB26207, sample SAMN05421999) | marine metagenome | isolation source: Monterey Bay, California, USA | place: USA:Monterey Bay...
TATTAGACAATAAAAAATGTACAGATTCTGATTTGTTTTTCAATGCTTCAAGCAGATTGTATGAGTTAGAACCTTCAGCAGCATCAGCTGATCAAATGTCAAAAATGAGTATCGCTAAAGGAAAATCATCAAATGCAATTAGTTTTGCAAAAAAAGCAATTGAGCTAGAAGAAGATGCAAATGCTAAAGCAAAATATTATTTAGCTTTAGCTGATGCTTATCGTTCTGCAGGTTCGTTTTCATCAGCAAGAGGTGCCGTTTATAGTGCCCTTGAACTTAGACCTGGTTGGGGTGAAGCGTATATGAATCTAGGAAATATTTATGTTGCAGGCGCTAAATCATGTGGTGGAGATTTTGAAAAGCAAACAGTTTACTGGATTGCAGTTGATGCTTTTAAACAAGCATTGTCTGATGCTGAAACCAAAGATAGGGCATCAAAAAGTATTAATACTTACTCAAAGTATTTTCCAACTAAAGAAAACTGCTTTTTTAATGGTGTAACTGCAGGTGGAAAACACACGGTTGCTTGTTGGATTAATAAAAAGACTACTGCTCGTACTAGTGATTAAATAATCAAAATGCGATTTATCCTTTTTCTTGCTGTTCTGCTTGTTTCGTGTACTAACGATCCTAAGTTGGTTCAAGAATTTGTTTCATCAGAACAGTTGGCAATAGAAAGAATTATTGGTGCAGAAATGTTGCATACTGAAAATGGGAAACTTAAAGTAAAGATTGTTTCAAATACTATTGAAAGGTTTCAAAACAGACAGCCACAACTAGTTTTTTCAAATCATATGGAAGTTTACTTTTATAATGATTCAGCACAAATTCAGTCCACTTTATTTGCTGAAAATGCAGAAATTGATGAGAAAAAAAAGATAATGACTGCAAAGGATAATGTAGTTTTGACTTCAGAAAACGGAAAGAGACTGGAAACTGAAGAGTTGATTTGGGATGAAAAGAAAAATAAGATTTACACTGACAGAAAAGTTAAAATAACTACAGGAAAAGAAGTTATTGAGGGAGAAGGTTTTTCTTCAAACCCTGATTTTACTGAATATACAATCTCTAAAATCCATGGGACTTTTAATTTTGAAACTCCAAACGAATAATCTTTAGTATTTTTACACTATGCTTATTACAGTAGCTTTACTTTCTTTGTTTTTTTCTGCCTTTTTTTCTGGCGTTGAAATTGCTTTTATTTCAGCTAATAAATTACAATTAGAACTGGATAAAAATACTGGAAAGTTCCCGTCAAATATTATTTCCTATTTTTCAAAAAATGAATCTGATTTTATTACCACTATGTTGGTGGGAAATAATATTGCTCTAGTGGTTTATGGTATAGTTATGACGCAAATTCTAACACCAGAATTAAGTGAGTATTTTTCATCTTCATTGTCGCTTTTATTGGCTCAAACTTTCATTACAACTATTATTGTGTTGATTACTGCAGAGTTCCTTCCAAAAGCTATTTTTAGGATTTTCCCGAATCAGATTTTAAAGATATTTTCTTTGCCAATTTGGTTGTTTTTTGTAGCATTTAGGCCACTAGCTTTATTAATGTTGAATACAGCAAATATTATTCTGAAATATATTTTTAAACAAGAAATTTCAAATGATAAACAAGTCTTTGGGAAAAATGATTTGGATGATTTTTTAAGTAATGTAAAGTCGGCTGAAGGTATTGAGGATACAAGGGTTGAGGTTGAAATGTTGCAAAATGCACTAGATTTAACTGATAAAAAAGTAAGGGAATGTATGGTTCCAAGAACTGATATAATTTCTATGGATATGCATTCTTCAATTAATGATGTTAAAGAGAAATTTATTAAAACTAAGCTATCCAAATTATTAATTTATAAAGGAAATATTGATAAGGTAATAGGGTATATTCATTCTTCTGATTTGTTTAAGAATCCTAAGAATGTTCGTTCTGTTTTGTTGCCAATTTCATTTGTGCCCGAAAGCATGTTAGCTATGGATATGTTAAATCAGTTTATTGAAAATAATAAAGGTGTGGCTTTAGTTGTTGATGAATTTGGAGGAACTTCAGGAATGATTACTATTGAAGATGTTACTGAAGAAATAGTTGGTGAAATTGTAGATGAGCATGATGTTGAAGAATTAACTGATGAGCAATTATCAGAAAATTCTTTCCTATTTTTAGGTAAAATTGATATTGAGATGGTAAATAAGAAATACAATTTACAACTTCCAGAGTCGGATGAATACGAAACTATAGCTGGTTTATTGCTTCATCATTTTGAAGAAATACCTAAAAAAGATGATGTTATTGAGCTTGAAGAGTATCAATTTAACATCATAAATGTAAATGAAACTACCATACAAGAAGTGCGATTGGAGGTGCTTACTAGATAGAAAATGTAGTTATTTCAGATTTTAATATCTTAAATAACAATTGTATATTCGCAAACTTTAAATAAAATCAAAACAAACGAATGGCAACACTAGGAAAAATTAGAAATAGATCAGGTTTATTATTAGCAGTAATTGGTATCGCAATGCTATCTTTTATTTTAGGGGATTTTTTGAAATCAACTAATTCAGGAGGAGGACAAGGACTTTATGTAGGAAATGTTTTAGGAGAAGATGTTTTAAGACAAAATTTTGAGATTAAAGTTGAGGAAGGTATTGAAAACTGGAAAAATCAAAATCAACAATCTGTATTAAACCAAACTACTATTGGACAAATTAGAGCTCAAATTTGGGATCAGTATGTTAGAGAGTTAATTATGGAAAATGAGTTTGAGAAATTAGGAATTAATGTTTCTGATGATGAGTTTTTTGAACTTTTACAAGGAGTGAATGTACATCCAGAGATTGCAAAAATCCCAGCTTTTCAAGATCCTGCAACTGGTCAGTTCGATAGAACTAAAGTACTAGGTTATTTAAAGCAAATTGATCAGGACCAAACAGGTGAAGCTCGTACAAGGTGGATTGGTTTTCAAAAATATTTAATTGGATTAATCAAAACTTCAAAGTATAATTCTTTAGTTAATAAAGCAATGTATGTTACTAATGAAGAAGCAAGAATTGATTTTAATGCAAATAATCAGAATGTAACTTTTAACTATGTTTCAATTCCTTTTACTGCTGTTGCAGATGCTGATGTTGAGCCAACTGAAAGTGAAATAAATACTTATTACTCTAATCATAAAGAGGATTACACTCAAGATGCATCAAAGGATGTTGATTTTGTTGTTTATTCTGTCGTTCCTTCAACTGAAGATGATGCAACTACTAAAGCTGAAATTACTGATTTAGTTGAAGATTTTAAATTGTTTGAAGATTATGAGTTAATGGCTAGAAGAAATTCAGATAACACGAATGCTAGATTTGTATTTACAACTGAAGATGGATTGCAAGACCAAAATTGGAAAGAACTTTTCTCGTCTGAAAAAGGAACTGTTTATGGTCCGTACCAAACAAGCCAAGGCGTTTACAGATTAGCAAAATTAGCTGAAGTACAAAACAGACCAGACTCTGTTGAAGCAAGACACATCTTGATTGCTCCAACACAAACTATGAGTTTAGATTCAGTAAATAAAAGAATGGATGCATTAAAATTAGCTATAGAAAAAGGTGCTGACTTTGGTGATTTAGCTCAGAAAAATTCTGAAGATAAAGGTTCTGCTATTAAAGGTGGAGACTTAGGTTGGTTCTCGGAAGGAGCAATGGTTGATGAATTTAATGAAGCATGTTTCACTTCTAGTAGAGGTGATATTTCTGTTATAACTTCTCAGTTTGGAGTGCATTTAATTGAGGTAACTAAAACATCAAGAAAAGTTAAGAAAGTTAAAATTGCTTATATTGATAGAGTTGTTGAGCCTAGCACAGAAACGTTTAATACTTACTATTCTCAAGCAGCAGAATTTGCTGGTAAAATTCTAAATCAAGGTATTGCTTTTGATTCATTAGTAGCTGAAAATAATTTGGTTAAAAGAAACGATAGTAAAGTTGTTGCAGATAAACAAGCAATTTCTGGTTTGCCAAATTCAAGAGAAATGGTAAAATGGATGAATACTAATGAAGCTGGTTCAGTTTCAGAAGTTTTCCAATTTGAGAACTCTTATGTTGTTGCTTATTTGACTAAAGAATATGCTGAGGGTGTAACTGAGCTTGAAGATATTAAAGAGCAAATTACTGCCTTAGTTATTAAGGAGAAAAAAGCAACTAAAATTGCTGAGGGTATTTCTTTATCTGATGATTTAGCTACTATTGCGTCTAATAATTCAACTACAGTAGTGTCTGCTCAGAAAGCTACATTGGCTAACTTAAGTGTGCAAGGTATTGGTTACGAGCCTGAATTGGTTGGTAGTATTTTTGGAACTTCAGTAAATACAACATCTGCACCTATTACGGGTAAAAATGCAGTTTATGTTGTTGAAGTTACTGCTGTTGATGCAGTTAAACCTACTGGTGATTTTACGCAACAAAAAGCAAATATTGTTAACCAAGCAAGTTCAGCTGCTAGCGGTCAATCATATAATGCATTAAAAGAAGATGCTGATGTTATTGATAACAGATCAGACTTCTACTAAGAAAAAAACGAAAAGTAAAAGATGCTTATATGAAAAGCTAGGCATTTTTTTTACCTCAAGATCTGTAAGCGGTAAGAATCCAGATTTAAGAAGATAAAGAGCAAGATTGTAAATCCTACTAATGATGAACCTCCATAGCTTATAAAGGGAAGTGGAATTCCAATTACGGGGACAAGCCCTATTGTCATTCCAATATTTATTAAGAAGTGCATAAAGAGTATGGTTGCCACACTATAGCCATAAATTCTGCTAAAATTTGACCTTTGCCTTTCAGCAAGAAAAAGAATTCTTAAAAGCAAGCCAATAAATACGGAAACAAAGAAAAGACTACCTAAAAAACCCCATTCTTCCCCTATGGTACAGAATATAAAATCGGTACTTTGCTCTGGCACAAAATCAAACCTTGTTTGTGTCCCGTTTAAAAACCCTTTACCTGTAAAGCCTCCACTACCAATTGCAATTTTTGACTGGATTAGATTATAGCCGGCACCATGTGCTTCAATTTTTTTACCTAATAATATTTCAATTCTAACCTGGTGATGAGGAGCTAAGAAATTGTCAAATATATAATTTACACTCAATATAAAAGCAACTGAAGCAATCAGTATTCCACTAAGTGCTATTATTTCGCTCTTTTTCTTTCTTGATAGAAGAAAAAGGAGTATTGTAATTCCCCCTAAAATACTTATAAGGTGAATTTGATCAACTAAAAGTGAAAGTACAAATAAAACACCAATAACTAATCCGAAAATTAAGATGTCTCCTGATAATCCTTCACGATAAAGCACTAAAATAAATGCAGTATATACTAGTGCTGTTCCTAAATCATTTTGAAGTATAATTAGTAAAAAAGGCAAAATAATTATCCCATAAGTTTTGAGTTTATCTTGTAATGATACTTTTTTACTATGGATGTTATTGTAGTATTTAGCAACTGCTAAAGCGGTGGCAAACTTTGCGAATTCTGATGGTTGAAACTTAAATGAGCCAAGTTCAAACCAAGAGGAAGCACCACCAGTAATTGCTCCTTGAAACAATACTCCTATCAATAGTAAAACAACACTGATATAAAATAAATAGGTTAAGGAATAAAAGAATTTCCAATCAATAATTACGATTATGAAAGCTACAAATGCAGAGACTCCCGCAAATAGAATTTGTTTCCCATATCTACTACTAATGTCAAGCGCAAAAGAAGTGTCATCATTAAATTGTGAGGCATAAATATTCACAATACCAAATAATACGAGTAGCGCATAAAGTAAAACGCTTACACTATCAATATTATCAAATATGTTTTTTGCTCTCCTCATTTATTTTTCACTAATCAAATTACCATTCAAAATAAATTCTTCCAAATTTGTATTGTTTATGCTTTTGTTCAAGTACTTATCAATCATTAATGATGCAATAGGTGCAGCCCAAGTAGAGCCCCATCCCCCATTTTCTACATAAACTGCAATAGCAATTTTAGGATTATTTTTTGGTGCAAAAGCAATGAAGATGGAATGATCCTCCCCATGTGGGTTTTGAGCAGTTCCTGTTTTCCCGCAAATTTCTAAATCTGGAATCTTAGAATTTTGAGCAGTTCCATCTTTTCCTTCAATTACTTTTTGCATCCCATTTATAATAGGAGTAAAGTGTTTTTGTTCAATGCTACAGTATTTTTTTTTTGTAAAATTAGTGTCAATTGATTCTTGTTCTGAAATTTCTTTAATAATATGTGGAGTATAGTAAAACCCTCTGTTGGCAATAATTGCCGTCATATTTGCCATTTGTATAGGCGTTAAAAGTAATTCCCCCTGCCCAATTGCCATTGAGATAATAGTGTTGGCATTCCAACTTCCTCTATATAATTTTTCAAAGTATGATGATTTTGGTAATTTACCAGGAGACCCAGTTGTAAAATCATTATTCATGTAATTCCCAATTCCGAAACTCGCTACATGATTGTGCCAATTATCATAAGCACTAATTGTAGATTCAAATTGATTAAAGTATGAATCGTAAAGGTGACAGAAATAGGCATTGCAAGAAATTTCAACTCCTTTCTCTAGTTCAATAGGGTTTTGATGAGGGTGGCATCCAACATGTCTATCTCTTCCATAGCTATAGCCATTATCTCCATCACAACCGAATAGTTTATTTTTAGTAACACTCTTTTCTTGCAATGCAATTAGTCCGTTAATAAGCTTAAAAGTCGAGCCTGGTGGGTAAGTTCCTTGTAATGCTCTATTAAATAATGGTTTATTTTCATCTTCTGATAATAGTTTATAATTATCTGATCTTTTTCTTCCAATTAATAAGTTCGGATTGTATGTAGGAGCTGAAACTAAGGATAATATTTCTCCAGTTGATGGTTCAATAGCAACAATTGCACCTATTTTGTTTTGCATCAATTGTTCGCCATAAGTTTGCAAGTCAATATCAATAGTTGAAATTAATGTACTCCCGGCAATTGGTAAAGTATCAAATTTTCCTTCTTGGAATTTCCCCTGATCTCTATTGTGTACATCAACTAATTTTATGGCCATTCCCTTAGTTCCCCTAAGTTTGGTTTCGTAAGCCGCTTCCACACCACTCACTCCATTCAAATCTCCTTTAATGTAAAAAGCGTCATTCTTTGCTTTCGCTCTGTTTACTTCCCCTAAATATCCAATTAAATGAGTAGCAACATTTGTAGGGTATTCTCTCATTGTTAATTTTCTGAGATAAAGTCCTGGAAACTCAAAAAGATTTTCCCCCAATGTACTGGAGTTTTCTTTGCTAATATGTTTAATAAAAACACTTTCTTTATAATTAGAATATTCTGAAGCTTTATGGTACTTTTCTAAAAATTCCTCTTTACTTATATCAACTAAGGAGCAGAATTTAATGGTATCAATAGTTTTGTTTTTTAATTCCTTAGGAATAATCATTAAATCATAAGCAGGAACATTTGAGACAATTAAATTACTATCTCTATCATAAATCAATCCTCTTACAGCATTCTGAACATCATAGCGTAAAACATTATTGTTAGCAGAAAATTTATAATTATCGTTTAAAACTTGAATGTAAAATAGCTTTGATAAAAAGATAAGAGCAATAAGTGAAATGATTCCAACAACTACTTTGTGCCTGTCTTTATGCTTTCTCATTTTTTCTTAGTCTTGAAAAGCTCCATAATTAAAATAAGAATTAAAGTGAAGAAACTACTTGCAATTATTTTACCTAGGATGGAAAAACTAAAACTCAAATGTTCTAATAAAAATAAAACAGTATTATGGAAAAGGAGGAGTGTCATTGAGTAAGTGATAAATGATTTATTTCCAATTTTATTCATGCATATTTCATCATTATCTTCTAAAATATTATGTGGGATAGTTATTTTAGAAATAGCTGGTTTTAAAAATGCGATTAGCACAGTAGCTGTGGAATGAAAGCCTAAACTACCTCCAAATAAATCAATAAAAAACCCTAGTAAAAAAGCATAGAGTAGTAAAAACCATTTTGGAGTTTTTAGCGGTAAACTTAAAATTAAAGCTAGGTATAAGTAGGGGTTAATATAGCTGAAAAATAATATTTCATTAAGCACTAATACTTGCAGAAAAACAAACAAAGGTAGTAAGCTTAGGTATTTAATAAAATGCTTATTCATGCGTCATTATTTGTTCTAAAATTATTTGTTCTTCAGCTTGATTTGATTTTACAACATACACATATTTAAGGTTGTTAAAATCTTCAAATAGACGTACATTAACCGTGTAGAAGCCATCATCAGCATTTTTTACAAAGCTCGAGATATTCCCGATATTTATGCTTTCAGGGTAAATATTACTATAACTATTAGTGATAATTGTATCGCCAATTGAAAGCGGAATATGCACAGGTAAATCTTTTATAACAGTACTTTTATAGTCAAAACCTTGCCACTTTAAAATTCCAGTATGCCTGTTTTTTTTTAGAAAAATTCCTGTTGCAGCTTTTTTGTGTAATACTGATAGAACTAAAGCATAATTTTCGCTTACTGAGTGCACTACACCAACCACTCCATTCTGAGTTATTACTCCCATTCCATTTTCAATTCCATTTACTAACCCTTTATTAAGCGTAATAAAATTGTTCCTTTTGTTTACAGAGTTATTTATCACTTTTGCTGGGATGTAGTTGTAGTCTTTATTTCTTATGAGTAATGAATCATCAAATTGCTCATCTCTGTTTAGTAAGGAATAGAGTTTAGCATTCTCGGTTACAAGAAAATCATTAGTTTCTTTTAGTGCCATGTAGTCTGCAAGACTAGAAGTTGAATTGTAAAATGCACTGGTATATTGTGTGCTGTAAGCTACTGTTTTACTAGCTTGAAAACTATTGTTTTGCAAAAGTAAAGTAATAGAAAAGCCTTCTATTAAAATAAAAAGTAATAGAAAATGATTTAGTTTAATAAACCGTAAAAGGTTATGCATTCTTTGTTTTTACTATTGTATCAAGAAAGTGTAGCTGTCAGTATTTTTAAGAGCGATTCCAGTTCCTCTGGCTACTGCTCTTAAAGGATCTTCAGCAACATATACAGGTAATTTTGTTTTCTTAGAAATCCTTTTATCTAATCCTCTTAGCATTGATCCACCTCCAGTTAAGTACAGCCCTTCATTATAAATATCGGCAGAAAGTGCAGGGGGAGTATTGAATAAAGCACTCATCACAGCTTCTTCTATCATTTCAATTGAATTATTTAAAGCGCCAGCAATTTCTTTATAAGTAACAATTACTTCTTTAGGAATTCCACTCATTAAATCCCTACCATGTACAGCATAGTTTGCAGGCGGTTCATCAAGCTCAGTTAGTGCAGAGCCAACATTAATTTTTATGTTTTCAGCCATAATATCACCAACAGCAATATTGTGCCTTGTTTTCATGTAGCTTTTAATGTTATCAGTAAATTCATCTCCTGCAATTCTGATTGATTTATCACAAACAATACCACCAAGTGAGATAACTGCAATTTCAGTAGTACCTCCACCTATATCAATTACCATATTTCCTTTTGGTTCTAATACATCAATCCCAATTCCGATTGCAGCTGCCATAGGTTCATGGATTAACCAAACATCTTTTGCTCCCGCATGTTCAGCAGAATCAATTACGGCTCTTTTTTCTACTTCAGTAACTCCTGAAGGGATACAAACAACCATTTTAAGTGCAGGAGAAAAAATACTTCTTTTTCTCTGTATCATATCAATAAACCCTCTTATCATTTGCTCTGATGCTTGGAAATCAGCAATTACTCCATCTTTTAGTGGGCGTAAAGTTTCAATACCTTTATGGGCTTTACCATGCATTTGTTGTGCCTTTTTCCCTATGGCGACTAATTCTCCTGTTCTTACATCTTTTGCAACTATAGATGGTTGGTCCACAACAACTTTATCGTTATGAATAATTAGTGTGTTTGCAGTTCCTAAATCAATAGCAATTGCTTCTTGCATAAAGTCAAAAAATCCCATAGTCTTTATTTTTTAGTGTTTAAAATGTCTTGTTCCTGTTAGTACCATTGCTATATTGTTTGCATCACAATAATCAATTGACAACTGATCTTTTATTGATCCACCTGGTTGTATTACTGCTTTTATTCCTGCATTATCTGCCAGTTCCACACAATCAGGGAAAGGGAAAAATGCATCTGATGCCATTACAGCACCATTCAAATCAAATCCAAAGTTTTTGGCTTTATCAACTGCTTGTTTTAGTGCGTCTACTCTTGATGTCTGCCCAACTCCACTTGCGAATAATTGCTTTCCTTTTGCAAATACAATGGTATTTGATTTAGTGTGTTTGCATATTTTTGATGCAAATACTAAATCAGTTAACTGAGTATCAGTAGGCGCAACTTTAGTTGCAGTTTTCATGTCAGAAATTGCATCAGTTTTAAGGTCTTTATCTTGGTGCAACATTCCATTTAGCACAGTTCTTATTTGTGCTTTTGGCATGTTTATCTCGTTTTGTTGTAAAAGGACTCTGTTCTTTTTCCCTTTCAATAATTCTAAGGCATCAGTTGCAAATGAAGGTGCGATTAATACTTCATAGAATAGTTTGTTAATTTCAGTAGCAGTTGGTAAATCCACTTCTTTGTTAGTGATAAGCACACCTCCAAAAGCAGAAGTAGGATCTCCAGCTAAGGCATCATTCCAAGCATCAACTAAATTCTCTCTACTTGCTAGTCCGCAAGCATTGTTGTGTTTTAGAACGATAAATGTTGTTTCATCAAACTCTGAAATTAAGTTTACTGCAGCATCAACATCTAAAAGGTTGTTGTACGAAAGTTCTTTTCCGTTTAGTTTAGTAAACATTTCATCTAAATCACCATAGAAAGTTCCAGTTTGATGTGGGTTTTCCCCATATCTTAAAGCTTTACTTTTTCTAATACTTTGTTTTAGTGCAGTTGAATAATCAGTATTAAAATAGTTGAATATTGCAGTGTCATAATGTGAAGAAACATTAAAGGCAGTAGCTGCAAATTTCTTTCTTTCAGCCATTGTTGTGCTAGCACCACTGTTGTTTAGTATTTCTAAAGTCTCAGCATATTGCTCCATTTCTGAAACAATAAGTACATCTTTAAAGTTTTTTGCAGCAGCCCGTATTAATGAAATTCCACCAATATCAATTTTTTCAATAATATCTTGTTCAGCAGCACCTGAATCAACAGTTTTTTCAAAAGGGTAGAGGTCAACAATTACTAAGTCAAGCTCAGGAATGTTGTATTGCTCTAATTGCTGTTTATCGCTCGCTAATTCTCTTCTTGATAAAATTCCACCAAACACATTTGGGTGTAAAGTTTTTACTCTTCCTCCTAAAATTGATGGGTAAGTTGTAAGGTCTTCTACACGATTTACAGC
>ENA-ORDR01001360-ORDR01001360.1-marine-metagenome-genome-assembly--contig:-NODE-1360-length-11431-cov-2.249339_pt1 | contig 11431 bp, 9 predicted proteins | sample MGYA00240993_ERZ508538 | MGnify/ENA primary metagenome ERZ508538 (study PRJEB26207, sample SAMN05421999) | marine metagenome | isolation source: Monterey Bay, California, USA | place: USA:Monterey Bay...
TGCCACAAGATTCTGCCCCAGCAATGCCAGATATGGGTGGTATGGGTGGTGGAATGCCAGGCATGATGTAAATCTGCTGATTTAGAGAGAAAAGCCCCATTTTTTGGGGCTTTTTTTTGGTATTATGATTGCCAATCAAATCTTTCATAAACTATGTCAAATTACGACGCATCCTCGATAGAAGTCTTAACTGGCCTGGAGCCAGTCAAAAAACGTCCAGGGATGTATACAGACACAGAAAACCCTAATCATCTTGCGCAAGAGGTTATAGATAATAGTGTCGATGAGGCGGTCTCTGGATACGCAACTCAAATCAACGTTACTCTGCATAAAGACAACTCGATGTCGGTTGAAGACAATGGCAGAGGAATACCAATAGATATTCATCCAAAAGAAGGCACTCCTGCTGTTGAAGTTATCCTGACAAAACTTCATGCGGGTGGTAAATTTTCTAATGACTCATACCAGTTCTCTGGCGGCCTTCATGGTGTTGGAATATCCGTTGTTAACGCCCTGTCAAGCTCTATCGAAGTATGGATTAAAAGAGATGCTAAGCACTACTTCATGAAGTTTGAATCTAGCGTTAAGTCAAGTGATTTAGAAGAAATAGGAACGGTTGGAAAGCGCAATACTGGGACGTTAATCAAGTTTATGCCTGATGCACAGTTCTTTGATTCTGTTAAATTCTCTATTAAAAAATTAAGACACAACCTTAGATCTAAAGCGGTACTTTGTCCTGGACTTGCAGTTAACTTTAAAAATGAAATTGATGAAACTGAGGATAACTGGCTTTTTGAGGATGGCATTAAGGACTACCTACAAGCCTCTTTAGATGGGTTAGATTGTGTGCCAAGCGCCCCTTTTGTTATTTCATTTGGAACCAAAGAGGAGCAGCTTGATTGCGCTCTAACCTGGACCGAAAACACAAGCAATACGACAGCGGAAAGCTTTGTAAATTTAATCCCTACGATTGGTGGCGGAACGCATGTAAATGGACTCAGATCTGGATTAACTGAAGCGCTCAAAGAGTTTTGTGAATTCAGAAACCTTATTCCAAAAAACATCAAATTAACTCCCGATGATGTCTGGCAAAGAATTGCATATGTCCTATCAATTAAAATACTTGATCCACAGTTTTCTGGACAAACCAAGGAAAGGCTCTCTTCTAGAGAATGCGCCTCATTCGTCTCAGGTGTTGTAAAGGATTCATTTAGCCTATGGCTCAACCAGCACACAGACATTGCTGAAAAAATCGCAGAGCTGGCTATTCTCAATGCACAATCAAGATTAAAGACTGCCAAGAAGGTTGTTCGAAAGAAAATTGTCAGCGGGCCAGCCCTTCCAGGAAAGCTCTCAGACTGCACCAGCTCCGACCTTGAACAAACTGAGGTTTTCTTAGTTGAAGGAGATTCGGCTGGAGGCTCAGCTAAACAAGCTAGAGATAAAGACTATCAAGCTATTCTTCCCTTAAGGGGTAAGATTCTGAATACTTGGGAGGTTGACTCTTCCCAGGTTCTGGCCTCCAATGAAATTCATGATATTAGCGTTGCTATAGGTTTAGAACCTGACAACAGCGATCTTTCTGGTTTAAGGTATGGAAAGATCTGTATTTTGGCTGATGCTGACTCAGATGGACTGCATATCGCCACCTTAATTTGCGCATTATTTGTAAAACACTTCCCTAAACTAGTGAGCCAAGGACATGTCTATGTAGCCATGCCCCCTCTTTATCGTATCGATGCAGGTAAACAAGTATTCTATGCACTAGATGATGCAGAGAAAGATCAGATTGAAGCCAAACTCATTAAAGAAAACAAACGACAAAAAATCCAAGTTCAACGTTTTAAAGGGCTTGGTGAAATGAATCCAAAGCAGCTTCGTGAAACTGCAATGCAGCCAGATACAAGGAGATTGATTCAACTCACCTTGAATCATCCACTTCAAATCTCAGAAACAATGGACATGCTGCTATCTAAAAAAAGAGCATCAGATCGAAAATCCTGGCTTGAAACCAAAGGCAATTTAGCGAATGTCTAAGGCTGTAATTCTACTATCTGGCGGGTTAGACTCAACAACAGTGCTTGCTATAGCAAAATCACAGGGCTATGACTGCTATGCGCTAAGCTTTGATTATGGGCAAAAACAAAGATCAGAACTAGAGTCATCGATATCAATTGCGAAAAAATCTAATGTCATCGAGCATAGGATTATGAAAATTTCATTAAGCGATATTGGAGGTTCAGCACTAACAGATCAATCTATTGATGTTCCAAAATACTCTGAAAGCGACGAAATACCCATAACCTATGTCCCTGCAAGAAATACCATTTTTTTATCTTTTGCTCTTGCCTGGGCCGAGGTTGTAGATTGTCAAACAATATTTATAGGTGTGAACGCTCTAGATTATTCAGGTTATCCTGACTGTAGGCCAGAATTTATAGAGTCTTTCGAAAATATGGCAAACCTAGCCACAAAGCAGTCTGTTGAGGGAGATAGAATTCAAATCAAGACGCCTTTGATTAGCATGACTAAGGCAGAAATAATTAAAAAAGGGCTTGGTCTTGGAGTAGATTATTCAGAAACTACGAGTTGCTACGATGCTAATACCCTAGGCGAAGCTTGCGGCGAATGTGATGCCTGTGTTCTTAGAAAAATAGGCTTTGAAAATGCCAATGTTAAAGACCCAACCAGATATCAATAAATATTTAAAAAAATTACGATATTTAAATGTTTTTGAAGATAAAATGTAATCTTTTAAACAATTTAAGGATTTAACTCAAAATGAGTATTGAAGAAAGAGTACGAAAAGTTGTAAGTGAGCAGTTAGATGTTAGTGGTGAAATTGACAATAATGCCTCATTTATTGATGACTTAGGGGCGGATTCACTTGATACTGTTGAACTTGTAATGTCACTTGAAGAGGAATTCGATACTGAGATTGCAGATGAGGAAGCTGAAAATATTACAACGATTCAACAGGCAATCGACTACATTAACGCAAACACGTAATAATCTTCATAAAATCTATTAAGGCGTTTACTTTACTAAGTAACACGCCTTTTTTTACGCATTTTTTTGTATTTAAATGGCTTTTTAAATAACTTCCAATTTTAGATAAATCTATTATGAACAAAAGAAGAGTAGTAATCACAGGGCTTGGCATGGTCTGCCCAGTAGGAAACAATGTAGAAGATTCTTGGAAAAATATCCTCAATGGTGTGTCTGGAATTTCTTTGATTGAAAATCTTGATACCGAAGCACAAGCAGTTAAATTTGGTGGCGCTGTAAAAGATCTCGATGTTTCTGAGTACTTAAGTCCAAAAGAAGCCAAAAAAATGGACGTTTTTATCCACTATGGAATGGCTGCTGGAATACAAGCGTTCGAGGATAGTGGACTAGAGGTTAATGAGTCCAATGCAGAAAGAATCGGCGTTGCAATTGGTGCTGGTATTGGCGGCATTTCAACTATTGAAAAAACAGCTGACCTTTTTAGAGAAAAAGGACCAAAAAGAATCTCACCTTTCTTTGTGCCCTCCTCCATCATTAATATGGTCTCAGGAAACATGTCAATAAAGTACGGCCTTAAAGGCCCAAATTTTGCTATTGTGACTGCTTGCACCACTGGAACTCATAACATTGGAGATGCATCAAGAATTATCGAATATGGCGATGCTGATGTGATGATTGCTGGTGGCACAGAGATGTCCTCAACCAATTGCGGTCTTGGAGGCTTTGCAGCCGCTCGAGCTTTGTCAACAAGAAATGATGATCCACAAACCGCTTCTAGGCCATGGGACGTTGATCGTGACGGGTTTGTTCTTGGTGATGGAGCTGGAGTTGTAGTTCTCGAAGAGTATGAACATGCAAAAAAACGTGGTGCTCGAATCTATGGTGAGCTTTCTGGATACGGAATGAGTAGTGACGCTTATCACATGACACTCCCTTCAGAAGGCGGTGAAGGCGCAGCAAGATGTATGAAAAATGCAATGAATAATGCAGGCATCAACCCAGATCAACTTGACTACATTAATGCTCATGGCACGTCAACACCTGCCGGAGATATTGCTGAAACTGATGCTGCAAAGCTTGCACTCGGATCTCACTCGAAAAATATTGTGATGAGTTCAACTAAGTCTATGACTGGCCACTTATTAGGAGCTGCTGGAGGAATTGAGGCGGTTTTTACTGCCTTGGCAATAAGAGATCAAATAGCTCCTCCAACCATTAACATATTTAATCAAGATCCAAAGTGCGACCTTGATTACGCGGCCAATGTGGCGCGAGAAATGAAGATAGATCACGCGATTTCTAATTCGTTTGGATTTGGCGGGACTAACGGCTCTATACTGATTTCAAAAGCCCCTTAGAGAAACTTTAATTTTCCTCTAGGATAATTGTCGCCGCTTCAGAAAGCTCAGAATCTGGAATGATATTTCTGACAATATTAAAGATTCTTTTAGCGCCGTTAGTAACACTATTAAAGGCTTCTTTTTTATTGATAATTAATTGCCAGCTGTTATCTGTAGATTTAAAGTCAAAAGCACCTCCAATTATTGCCAGGGCTAAGATGGCGCCGAGTAGATATTTAATCATGCTTTATTTTAACTTTAATCTCAATGAGGATAGATTTTACCAATTTTATAGGCATTAAACTGAAATTCCTGACGCTTTCAATAATCCATCCATTTTTGGCTGACTTCCCCTAAAACTAACATACTGCTCCATAAAATCAAGACTCCCACCAATCTCAAGAATTTGAGCTCTGAAATCGCTAGAAGTTTTAGAACCAATGCCTCCATTTTCCTTTACATACTCATACGCATCAGCTGCCAGCACTTCAGCCCATTTATAGCTAAAATAGCCGGCTGCATAGCCGCCACTGAAGATATGTGAGAATGCATTTAAAAATCTGTTCTCTTTAACAATTGGAGTTAATGAAGTCTTTGCCCTAACCTCTTCAAGGATGTCATAAGTATCAGCATCAGAAATATGAGTCTTCATATCCCACAAGGCAAACTCACACTGCCTTAACATCTGCAGACCTGACTGAAAGTTTTTCGAATCAATTACCTTTAGAAATAATTCATCAGGGAGCTTTTCTCCAGTTTTCCAATGACCCGATATCAAGTCAATAACCTCTCTCTCATAACAGAAATTCTCCATATATTGACTGGGAAGCTCAACCCCATCCCAAGGAACGCCACTAATTCCAGCTGCACAAGGGAATTGAACTTTCGTTAATAGGTGATGAAGTGCATGACCAAATTCGTGAAAAATAGTGACAATTTCATCGAAATCAAATAGGGCAGGCTTACCCTCAGAAGGTGAATTCAAATTACAAACAACAAAAGCAACTGGCAAAGAATCTTTGTAAAGACCCTGATAATCTGACATCCATGCACCCCCACGCTTATTTTCCCTGGCATAGACATCCAAATAAATTCTGCCAATAAGCGCATCATTTTCGTGGAGCTCGATTACCCTTACATCTTCATGATAAGAGTTCTCATCAATTTCAGTTAACTCAACTCCATAGAGATTCTCAATAGTCTTAAAAAGGCCATTGAATACACTTTTTTCAGGAAAGTATGGCTTTAGATCAGAACTCTTAAAGTTAAATTTTTTTTGCTTTAATTTTTCTGAAAAATACATTAAATCCCATGGCATCAGCTCATGACCTGCGAAGTCTTGAAGCTCTTTTAATTCTAACTTGGCTTGAGGCAAAGATAGATCTATTAGCTTTTCCAGGAAATCAACAACTGCATCTGGAGAGTCAACCATTTTTGATTCAACTGAATATTCTGCATAATTTGAAAATCCAACCAGCTGAGAGAGCTCTGACCTTAGCTCTAAGATTTCATCCATTATTTTGCGATTATCAAACTCCTTCGAAGTAATTCCAACATCAGAAGCTCTAGAAATGTATGCCTTGTATACCTCTTCTCTTAGCTCCCTATTGTCAGCATATGTCATTAAATCTATATAGACAGGAACCTGAAGATTGATCTCGTAATTTTCTCCCACTCTAACTTTAGATAATTCATTTTCTCCAAAGCCCTTTAGATCTGAAACTGACACAGTCTTTTTCCATGAGTTTGTTGCTTGCAGAACATTTTTAGAAAAATTATTACTGAGTATACTTAACTGCTCCTTAATTTCTTTGAAACGAGAAGATTTGACTCCATCAAGTGCAACACCAGAAAGCTCAAAGCTGCGCAAAGATTCCTTTACAATGTGCTTTTGCTGCTTACTTAATTTGGTTTCTTTCACCCTACTAAAAGCTTTATATAATTCTTTATTCGCTCCCAAATCACTGTAGTAGTTTGAAATTAAAGGCAGTGTTTTTTCATACTGTTTATTGAAGTCATCAGAAAACATGACTGAATTAAGATGAGAGTTAACACTCATTTCTTTACCAATATGATGCTCAGCTTGATCCAGAACATCAATCACGCTCTCCCAATCTTTACCCTGACTTGCAAGAGAGGATTGAGCTTGACCTAGATTAATAGCTTTACTAATACTTTTTACAATATTTTTGGGTTTAAAATTTGGAGAGAGATCTGATTGCATACAAAAGGTTAGGAGTCGATTAAAAAATTACATTTTAAAATAAGATATTAAAATGTAAATGAATTTTAGGAGTTGATTGAAAAAAGATTAGGTGAAGCTAATTCCGATAGGCAAAGATGAGTTAGGTATCTTGCCTGTTTGGAATAATAACTTCATACCCTTTCTCCTCCGGCTCATCATCGACCATTTCGGGTGGGAAACCAACTCCCAGAACATCTACATTAGCCCTTTCCTCGAGTCTTTTGATAATATTTGGAGAGAGCTCTCTAGGTCCATAACGCTCCTCTCCATCCTTAAAAATATCAACTATCATTGGGGCAACTTCTAAATCAAGCCCTTTGCGCTCAGCCAACTCATTAAAAATACCTACATCCTTTGAAACTAAATCCATAGTAAAACTTATATCTCTACTTCCATTTAAAATAACCTGTGACTCTGTTTCATGAACAAAAGAGTTGCCTGAGGAAGCTTTGATAGCTTCGTAAGTTACATTCATATCCATACCCAAAACTTTCATTGTTGTGAGGGCTTCTGAAATCGATACAAGGTTCACTGTAGCAAGATAATTAGTCATTACTTTTAATGTTGAAGCTGTTCCTAAATCACCGGTATGAAGAACTCTTCGTCCCATTGTCTTTAAAATCGGAAGTGCCTTTTCGAAAGCCTCACGTTTACAACCTGCAAATATTGAAATGTTTCCTGTATCAGCTCTATGACAACCCCCAGATACAGGACAGTCGACTGGTAAAGCACCTGTTGATTCAACTAGTAAACCTATTCGTCTGATTTCTGCTTCATCAGTTGTGCTCATCTCTAGCCAAATCTTTCCATGGCTTAGGCCTGCTATAATGCCATTTTTTGACTCCATAACCTCTGAGCAAGCTTTCGGCGAAGGCAGGCAAGTTATAACAATATCGCAAAGCTCAGCCATTTCCTTTGGAGAGTCAATTGTCGATGCTCCTCGTGCTACAAATTCATTAACTAAAGAATCGTTTAAATCTCTAACTGTAAGATCAAAACCATTCCTTAAAAGACTGCCAGCAAGCTTACCTCCTGCATTGCCTAGGCCAATAAATCCTACTTTCATGTAATTCTCCTAATTGCTAGATTCATCATCAACATAATAAGGCTTTTGATCCATTGAAAGATGAAGCTTTTTTCCTTTGTATGGGGAGTTTGACTCCACAACTTCAAAATTCAATTCAATACCTAAGCCCGGCTTAGCTGAGGGAATTATGTTTCCATTATTCCAATTTATTGACTCAGTTAGAACTTCAGCATGAAAGCCTCCCCAAGTCATAATACTTTCCATTATTAAAAAGTTAGGTGTTGCAGTAGAGAGCTGAATGCTCGCTGCAGCTCCAATAGGACCGTTATATAGGTGCGGTGCAATTTGGGCATAATAAACCTCTGCAATACTTGCAATTTTCTTTGCTTCAAGAATTCCACCTACTCGGCCTAGATTCATTTGAATGATTGAGGCTGCATTGTTTTTTAAAACATCAAAAAATTCATACTTTGTGGTCAGCCTTTCACCAGTTGCAACTGGAATTTTAGTTTTTTTAGCCACCTGAGCCATTGCACTTGATTGACCAGGAGGAACAGGCTCTTCAAACCAAAGAGGATCAAACCTTTCGAGTCTTTTTGCAAGCCTAACAGCTGACGCAGGTGTGAGTTGCCCATGGGTTCCAATAAGGATATCGCATTGATCTCCCACTGCCTCTCTAATTCTTTGACAATAGCTCTCGCTATGCTTTAACCGACTCAGAGATATTTGATGCCCAGAGTATGAAGAATAGGGTCCAGCTGGATCAAACTTAATGGCACTAAAGCCTTGTTGCATTAATTCGATAGCAGACTGGGCACCAAGCTCAGGATCTTCATAATTCAGTTCACCATTGTTATCCTTTGGATACAAATAGGTATAAGAGCGCAACTTTTCATGGACCTTTCCCCCTATAAGCTCATAAATTGGTTTATTTGCCTCTTTTCCAATGATATCCCAACAAGCCATCTCAAGACCACTTAAAACGCCCATCATGGTTAAATCAGGCCTCTGAGTAAAGCCACTTGAGTAACATTCACGATAGAAGCGTTCGACGTGATGAGGATCATGCCCTTTGAGATACCTCTCAAAAACGTCACTAATCCCCTTGACAACAACTTCGGGATGAAAAGATGCTGAATATACCTCTCCGATACCTAATATTCCACATTTGGTCTCTATGGATAGAAAGATCCAATACATGCCACCAATATGGGGCTGTGGTGTTGCAACAATATATGTATTTAATTTCTCAACTTGCATCTAAGATAAAAATAACTTCAGGATGAGTTAATTTTTATACGGATTCAATCTAAGAATCAAGTTATATTTACATTAACTAGAAAAATTAGAAATTTAATTCTCTCATCGGCTTTGTGAGACGTTGTAATTTTTTCCAATTTGAGTCAATCCAAACATTGACATTACTTGATTTTAAAGGTTTTTTTCCAATAACAGAATCAGCCATTTTTTCAGCTAGCATTATTGTTGGTCCATTTAAATTACCATTTGGAATAGTTGGAAAAACTGATGAGTCAATAACTCTTAGGTTGTCTATCCCAATTACTTGACCCTCACTGTTCACAACAGCCATTGGATCATTGGATGAGCCCATCTTGCAGGAACATGATGGGTGATAAGCACTCTCAACATTTGCTCTCACCCATGCATCTATCTCATCATCACTTTTAACCTCAAGACCAGGGCTAGCCTCGCCGCCATTAAATTCATCGAGAGCAGGTTGGCTGAGAATCTCTCTTGTTAGTCTTATGCAATCTCTCCAGTCTTGACGATCTTCCTCAGTCTCTAAGTAATTAAAAATTATCGAAGGCTTTGAAGAAGGGTCTGAGTTCTTTATTCTTACATTTCCTCGACTACTCACTTTATTCACTCCTGCATGTACTTGGTATCCATGCCCTTTCATTGCGGCGTTTCCGTCGTAGCGCATTGCAGCTGGGAGAAAGTGATATTGAATATTTGGCCACTCTATACCTGCTCTAGATCTAATAAAGCCGCAAGACTCAAAATGGTTTGTGGCTCCCAATCCTGTTTTAGCAAGTATCCATTGCACACCAATGAGACCTTTACTAAATAAGTTTAATTTACTATTTAGAGTAATAGGTTTTTTACAGTTATATTGAAAGTAAACCTCAAGATGATCTTGAAGATTCTCACCTACACCAGGCAATTCATGCACTAACTCAACACCCGCATTACTTAATACTTGTTTTGGTCCAATACCAGACAGTTGAAGGAGTTGTGGTGAGCCGATAGAGCCTGCAGAAAGTATCACTTCTTTTTTTGCTTTTAGTGTCTTTTTTTCTCCATTAATTGAATACTCAATCCCAGTAGCTTTTTTATTTTCAAGAATAACTCTTTCAACAAGGACGTCAGTTAATATTTGGAGGTTTGTTCTTTTTTTTGCTGGCTTAATATAAGCATTAGAAGTTGACGAGCGAACCCCATTACCAACCGTCATATGCATAGGACCAAAGCCCTCTTGTTGCTCACCATTGTAATCTTTAGTTTCGGGATAACCTGCCTCCTTGCCAGCATTTATAAATGCTTTATAAAGGGGATTTAACTTCATGTTATTTCCATTTGAAGTGGATAAAGGACCACCTCCACCTCGGTATTCATTTTCTCCTTCATGCCAAGTTTCACATCGCTTAAAGTAAGGCAAGCAGTCTTGATATGACCAACCTTTTGCACCATGTCTTTCCCATTCATCAAAATCTTTTGCATGACCTCGAACATAAACCATTCCATTAATAGAGGAAGAACCTCCCATTACTCTCCCCCTAGGGCAATGCATTTTTCTATTATCTAAATATGGCTCTGGCTCAGTATGAAATTGCCAAGCGAATTTATCAGTATTCATAGGATATGAAAGCGCCGTAGGCATTTGAATCATAATGTTTTTATCACTTCCTCCATTTTCAAGAAGGATGACATTATGTTCTCCAGATTCACTCAACCTATTCGCCAAAACACAGCCAGCTGAACCTGCTCCCACAATAATAAAATCGTAATTATTCATAATCTCTATAAAATCATAATTTTAATAAGGGCTATCCACATTATTAAGTCGAACAAAAACACTTTTTAGCTGGGTATAGCTTTTGAGGGTTTCTGGACCGTTTTCACGCCCAATACCTGACTCCTTGTAACCCCCAACTGGCATTTCTGCTGGCGAATCTCCCCAGCTATTAATCCAACAAATACCTGCTTGCAATTGATTAATCACTCTATGAGCTCGACTGATATCTTGAGTAAAGACTCCTGCAGCCAAACCAAACTTTGTATCATTTGCTCTGTCAATCACTTCTGACTCATCATTAAAACGCAATACAGACATTACTGGACCAAAAATTTCATCTATTGCATTGGGATCTTTGTCATCACAATCAGCAAAAATCGTTGGCTCAACAAAGAAACCATTTTTTGTTTCATCAGAAATGAATCGATTTCCTCCAATCATAAGTTTAGAATTAGTTTTTTTGGCTTCTTCAATATAACCCATAACTTTATCAAGATGCTCTTGACTGATGAGTGCACCCATTTGAGTATCAGGATTTAATGGGTTACCAATTTTTATATTTTTACTTCGCTCGCAGGCGAGCTCAAGAAACCTATCATAAATTTCTGATTGCACAAAAACCCTCGTTCCATTTGTACAAATTTCACCCTGTGTATAGAAGTTTGCCAAAAGTGCTCCAGAAACTGCATTATCTAGATTTGCATCATTAAATATAATCAAAGGTGACTTACCTCCCAATTCAAGGGTAACCTCTTTGAGGGTTCCCGAGGCAT
>ENA-ORDR01001362-ORDR01001362.1-marine-metagenome-genome-assembly--contig:-NODE-1362-length-11412-cov-5.204588_pt1 | contig 11412 bp, 8 predicted proteins | sample MGYA00240993_ERZ508538 | MGnify/ENA primary metagenome ERZ508538 (study PRJEB26207, sample SAMN05421999) | marine metagenome | isolation source: Monterey Bay, California, USA | place: USA:Monterey Bay...
ATTTGCCTTCTTTGTAAGCTTTTTTTGCAACTGCTGCAGCTTTGCTATAACCAATAATTCTATTAAGAGCAGTAACCAGAATTGGATTTTTTGACAGGGACTCGTTAATATTTTTTGAATTAATTTTAAAAGTTTTAATTGATTTATTTGCTAGCAATGGCATCGCATTACCTAAAAGATTAATACTTTTAAGCAGGTTGTATGCAACCACAGGCAGCATCACATTCAATTGGAAATTCCCACTCTGTCCAGCCAAAGTAACAGTCACATCATTACCAATCACATCAGCACAAGCCATAGCAACAGCCTCAGGAATAACTGGATTTACTTTTCCAGGCATTATGCTGCTACCAGGCTGAAGAGCCTCAAGCTCTATTTCTCCTAAACCTGTCAAAGGTCCGCTATTCATCCATCTTAGATCATTAGAAATTTTCATTAAGATAACGCTAAGGTTTTTTAATGCTGAAGATAGCTCAACAGCGTTATCTACAGAGCTAAGACCTTGAAAAAAGTTTTTAGCTGGCTTTGTTTTAAATTTGGTCAACTTATTAAGCTCAACACAGAAAGTTTTTGAAAAATCTTTATGAGTATTAATACCAGTTCCTATAGCGGTTCCGCCTTGAGGAAGCTCATTCATTCTTTGGGTAGCTAAAAGCAGTGATTTTTTATTCGATTCGAGTTGTGCCTTCCATCCAGAAAGCTCTTGAGAGAAATCTATTGGCATGGCATCCATTAAATGTGTTCTACCGGTTTTTACATTTCCTTTAACTTCTTTCATTTTTGAGTCTATAACTTTAATTAACAGATCAAGATTAGGAAGTAGTAGTCTGTGCATATCGATTAGTGCACTTACACAAATAGCAGTAGGAATAACATCATTAGAGCTTTGGCTCATATTGACATCATCATTTGCATCAATTTTTAACTTAGATTTTTTTGAAGCAACATTTGCAATTACTTCATTAGCATTCATGTTGGTGCTCGTTCCAGAGCCTGTTTGAAATACGTCTAATGGAAATGAATCATCATACAAACCATCAAGTACTTCTTTCGATGCATCCTTAATAGCTTTTGTTTTATTGGCAGGTAACAGTTTTAGTTTGTTGTTAGCAGAGGCTGCTGAATATTTAATTATTCCTAGTGCCTCTATAAAAGATCGTCCAAAAGGAAAAGCAAACTTTATTCCACTAATAGTAAAATTATCTAAAGCTCTTTGAGTTTGAGCTCCCCATAATGCCTTTTGCGGTACTTTTACTTCACCGAGACTATCTTTTTCAATTCTAAATTTCATAATAATCCTTTTTTTTGGTAAGCTATTTTAACATTCAAACATGCATAGAGGGATATAGAATGACAAATGTTTCACCAATAAAAATAGATATCACTGACGGCAGGCTTCCGCTTAAAGGTAAAGGCCTAGAAATGACTGAATTTGCAAATGTTGCAGAGCTAAGAAGAAATCAATTAGAGAAATTAGCAGCTGGATTTAGAATGTTTGCTTATTTTGGTTTTAATGAAGGTGTTGCGGGTCATATCACACTAAGAGATCCAGAATTTTCTGATCATTTTTGGGTAAATCCACTAGGAGTCCATTTCTCTCAAATATCTGTCTCAGATTTAATACTTGTAAATCATGATGGGAAGGTTGTCCAAGGTGATAAAGACGTAAATGTTGCTGCCTTTGCTATTCATTCAAGGCTTCATGCTGCAAGACCAGATGTTAATGCAGCAGCCCATTCTCATTCCATATATGGCCGAACCTTTTCAACCTTAGGAAAGCCTTTAGATCCAATTTCTCAAGATGCTTGTGCCTTTTATGAAACCCAAGGAATGTATAAAGACTTTTCAGGTGTTGTAGAAGAAGTTGATGAAGGTGATGAGATAGCGAAAGCTCTTGGTGATAAGAAAGTGATTATCCTTCAGAATCATGGGATTTTAACTACTGGCCCTTCAGTTGATATCGCTCTATGGTTTTACATGTCTATGGAAAGGTGTTGTCAGGCTCAACTAATGGCAGAGGCTGCAGGAAATCCTGTAATTATTCCTCACGATACTGCAGTAAAAACAAGAAACTTTATAGCAAATGATGTGGCAGCTTGGGCAAGCTACCAACCAGCATTTGATATGATAATTAAAAAAGAACCTGACTTACTAGATTAAGCGCCTGGAGCTATAACAGCCTTAGTTTCTAAACATTCTTCTAAGCCGTGAAGACCATGCTCTCTTCCATTTCCAGAGGCTTTATAACCTCCAAATGGTGCGCCAGTTCCTCTTGCTCCGCCATTAATAATAATTTGGCCAGCTCTTATCTTTTTTGCAACTTCATGTGCATGGCTTGGTTCACCTTGGATATATCCCGCTAAACCATACTCTGTATCATTGGCAATTTGTATTGCCTCTTCTTCTGTTTCATATTTAATTATAGAAAGGACTGGTCCAAAGATTTCTTCTTTAGCAATAGTCATATCTGGAGTAACGTTAGCAAATACTGTTGGTTTTACATAATAACCACTGTCATAGCCATCCGGTCTTTCAGTGCCACCAGCAACTAATGTAGCGCCTTCTTCTATTCCAATTTCTATCATTCTTAGTACTTTCTCATACTGAGCTTTGTTTGCTATTGGCCCCATTCTAAATTCTCCATGAGGATCACCAACAGTTGTACTTTCTGCTGTTGCACCTGCAACCTCAACAGCTTTGTCATAGTTTGTTGATGAAACTAGCATTTTTGTTGGTGCGTTACATGACTGTCCTGAATTTAAAAAACAATGTCCTGCTCCGCCTTTGACCGATCTCTCAAGATCAGCAACATCATCTAAAATAATATTTGAAGACTTGCCGCCAAGCTCCTGATGAACACGTTTTACAGTGGTAGCTGAAGCCTGTGCAACAGCAATACCAGCTCTTGTAGAACCAGTAAATGACATCATATCTACATCTTTGTGCTCAGATAATGCAGCTCCTACAGTTGGGCCATAGCCATTAACAACATTAAAGATTCCAGCCGGAACGCCAGCGGTATCGAAAACTTCAGCAAGAAGCATCGCACAATATGGTGATATTTCACTTGGTTTTAATACCATAGTGCAACCTGCTGCTAATGCTGCAGAGACCTTTGTTGTAATCTGATTCATTGGCCAATTCCATGGAGTGATCATTCCTACAACTCCAATTGGCTCTTTCATTAAAATATAATCGCCCTCTTCTTTTTCAAACTCATACTCTTTAAGAGCATCCAAAGTTTCATTTAAATTTTTGATTCCTGTTGATGCTTGGGCTTTAGATGATAGCCACAAAGGTGCACCCATTTCTTCAGTGATAGTATCTACAAAATCTTGATATCTATTTTCATACTCGGCTATTACATTATTAAGTAAGTCTATTCGTTCATCCTTAGATGAAAATTGATAAGTTTTAAATGCATTTGCTGCTGCCTTAACAGCACTATCAATATCCTCTTTTGTTCCTGCAGTTACATGCCCAACAATAGTTTCATTGGCTGGATTTATAACCTCAATCTTTTCATTAGATTCAGATTCAACCCATTGACCATTAATATAAAACTTTAATTTATCTTTCATTTATTTTTCCTTGTGAATGTTGAACCAAATTATACACAAATTGATATGTGTAAACTATTTAGATTTTTAAAATAGTCCTTCAATATTTTTATCTTTATCTACGCCAATAGCCTCAGATGCAGGCTTTCTTGGTAATCCTGGCATAGTCATAATTGCACCGCAGACTACTACTATAAACTCAGCACCTGAACACAACCTAACTTCCCTAATAGGGACATCATGCCCAGTTGGAGCTCCCATTAAAAGTGGGTCTGTTGAAAAACTATACTGAGTTTTTGCCATACAAATGGGGTAGTTTCCAAATCCTTCTTTTTCAAACTGAGCAAATTTATCTCTTACGCGCTTATCAGCAAGTATATCTTCTGCACCATAAATGGTTCTGGCTATATGTCTTGTCTTGTCCCACAAAGACATTTCATCATCATATAAAGTTCTAAAAGATGATTCACTAGAATCTACTAAATCAGCAACATGGGTTGCAAGATCAGAAGCACCAGCACCACCATTTTCCCAATGAGAGGAAATCTTACAAACAACATTTAGATTTTTACAAAAATCAATTATTGCCTGATGCTCGTTTTCTGTATCTGTATAAAATTCATTTATTGCAACTGTAACTGGAACACCAAAATGCCCAATATTTCTTATATGTTTGGCTAAATTTTTACACCCTTCTTTTACCGCATCGATATTCTCTTCTTTCAGGTCTTCTTTTTTAACACCGCCATGCATTTTCAGAGCCTTGGTAGTAGCAACGAGTACAACTGCATCAGGAGAAAGTCCTGCTTTACGGCATTTAATATCAAAGAATTTTTCTGCTCCCAAATCCGCACCAAAACCAGCTTCTGTAACAACATAATCAGCAAGTTTTAATGCTGTCTTTGTAGCAATAACTGAATTGCAGCCATGAGCAATATTTGCAAATGGACCTCCATGCATAAGGGCTGGATTATTTTCCAATGTTTGGACCAAGTTGGGTTGAAATGCATCTCTTAGCAAGGCTGTAAGTGCTCCCTGCGCTTTTAATTGGTGAACTCTTACCGGTTCAAGTTTTCTAGTATAGGCAAATACAATATTACCAATTCTATTCTCTAAATCCTCTAAGTCACTAGCTAAACAAAAAACGGCCATAATCTCTGATGCAACTGTGATATCAAAGCCACTCTGGCGTGGAATGCCATTACCTGTTCCACCCAAACCGCAAGTGATATCTCTCAATGATCTATCATTCATATCAACAACCCTTTTCCAAGTAATTCTTCTAGGATCAATATTTAAATCATTTTCCCAATGAATATGATTATCTATTAGTGCTGATAATAAATTATGCGCTGCGCCAATTGCGTGAAAGTCGCCTGTGAAATGAAGGTTTATATCTGTCATTGGAACTACTTGAGCATAGCCACCACCTGCTGCTCCTCCTTTCATGCCAAAACATGGTCCAAGACTAGGTTCTCTCAAGCAAATCATGGCCTTTTTTCCATTATGGCAAAGCCCATCTACCAAACCTACACTCGTTGTTGTCTTTCCCTCTCCAGCTGGTGTTGGAGAAATTGCAGTTACTAAAATTAACTTGCCATCTTTTTTATTTTTACACTTATCTAAAAAATCATAATTAATCTTTGCTTTATCATTTCCATAAACAATTAGCGCTTCTTCAGGAACATCAATTTGTTTTGCAATATGATTAATATGTTTTTTATTTGCCTGATTAGCAATCTCTAAATCCGTAAGAAAACTACTCATAATAACCTCGTCTCAATACTTAAGTTGTGCATAAAGTATACAGAAGAAAAAAATTGTTAACTATAAGAAAATTTATTAACTTTTTGCTGCTTTAAAAGCATCTATAGCTCTTAATCGAGATGTCTTTAGATCCAATATTTGATCTGGGTATCCACAATATTTTCTATGTTCTTTTGGAGGGTCGTGAATAACTGATTTATCTAGATCTTTTAATTCAGGAACATATTTTTTGATAAATAATCCTTCTTTATCAAAATTTGTTGACTGAGTGATGGGGTTAAAAATTCTAAAATAAGGTGCTGCATCCGTTCCAGTTGAACTACTCCACTGCCACCCGCCATTATTAGATGAAAAATCACCATCTATAAGGTTTTGCATAAAGTACGCCTCACCCAGTCTCCAGTCATGAAGCATATTCTTTGTGAAGAACATTGCTACCACCATCCTTAATCTATTATGCATCCATCCCTCATGGAGTAATTGCCTCATTGCTGCATCAATAATAGGAAAGCCCGTCATACCAGTTTTCCATGCATGAAGCTCTGCCTCTTCAAACCTCCACTGTATAGATTTAGAAAAATCTTGAAATGGTTGATTGCGGCCAACTTTTGGAAAAGAAAACATAATATTTCTATAAAACTCTCTCCAAACAATTTCGTCAATCCATTTAGTAATTCCGCTATTGCCTGAATTGAATTCAAAATTATTTAATTTTAGGCCCTCAAGAATGCACCTTTTTGATGAAATAACTCCCAATGCCAAGTATGGAGACATTCTACTGGTACCATCTTTGATAGGATCATTTCTATCTTTTGAGTAGTTTCCAGCTCTGTTTTCTAAAAAATCTACTAGTCTATTTAATGCGTGTTCTTCTCCCGCTGGCCAAAGTGACATATCGACCTTATGTTTTATTTCATGCTTAAAATCAAAACTATCAAAGTTAGACTTCAAATCAATATTTTTTTGTGGAGCATAGTCGAAGTCAATATCTAAAAATTCCATATCAAAACTTTCAACCCACTTTCTTTTAAACGGAGTGAAAACTGAATATGGGTTATCTTGACCAGTTCTTATTGAACCAGCTTCATATACTATCTGATCATTAAAAAGTTCAGTTTTAATGTTTGCAGCATTCAGCAACTCTCGAGCTCTTTTATCCCTATTTTGCTCATCGTTACCAAACTGTTTGTTGATAAAAACTTTTTCTACATTTCTTTCTTTGGCAAGGTTTAGGATAATATCAGGATCTTGTTCAAACCCTTCGCTGTTAATAATAGTTAATGGGATATTAAGTTTTTGCAGGCTAACATTAAGACATTGAAGGTTTTTTATTAGGAAATCTATTTTAACGTTCGCCTCGTTATGTTTTTTTAACTGATCATAGGAATACAAAAAAATTGCATGTAATTCTGATGAATTTTTACATGCCTCACGCAAGGAAGGATTATCATCTAACCTAAGGTCATTTCTAAACCAAATAATACTTTTCATATACTAATCCAGGATATAAGAATTGGAAAAATGAACATCTACCTGAAAGTTATCTCTTTGATTTGTGATCTCAGCTCTTCCACCTGAAGCATTGACTATCGCAGCTCCTGCAGCAACATCCCATATATATGTTCCAAACTCTTTATATACATCAGCTTTTGCAGAAGCAACATAGCATGATGCTATAGCCGCAGATCCTATCATTCTAACTTTTCTCCATTTTTGAAAATCTTTAACCATTCCTAATAATGCTTGATCGGTGTAGTCTGTATTATTTGGAAGGCCAGTAACTAAGATACCTTCGCTGGGAAGGGTTGTGTCAGATACTTTGATAGCTATTTCGTTTAATTTGGCCTCTCCATCCAAATGACCCTCATAGAGGTCATTATTATTAAAATCATATATAACACCAAGGACAGGATTCATTTTATGCATTAGAGCTATGGATACACAACAAAGAGGAATATCTCTTGCATAATTTGCAGTCCCATCAAGAGGGTCAACAACCCAAAAAGTCTCATCCAAATGCTCTTTAGACTTACCACTCTCCTCAGCCAGAATAGGGAAAGATGATTCCTTTTCAAGGATTGATTTGATTATATTCTCGGCCTCTATATCGGCCTTCAATTTAATATCTTTATCCGAAGAAAATATTGATTGATTTAAACTATCTTTTTTGTGTAAAAGAACTTTGCCAGCTTCTTTGGCTGCATTTTTTGCGATTTCTATTTGTTGATGTAGGTCTGATAAATTCATATGTTATTTAAATAATTAATTTTAGGGTAACCAGTATATTTTTCTAAAAAGATAAACAAAGACTTATAAATGATTTATTTGTAAACATAGTTTCTTAAATTATTTACCTTATAATATATTTATATTCTCAATAGGGAAACAAATGTTAACCAGCGCAAACCTTTCAATATTATTTTTCAGTATTTTTGCCTCGATTACTTTCAATGGTTTTTTTAGAAATATTGCAAAAACTAATAATATCTTAATTGATATACCTGAAAAAAGTAGAAAATTTCATGATAGGGCTACCCCTCTCACTGGAGGGATTTCAATATATGTTGGTGTATTGGTATCTGCCTTATTATTGAGCGGTCTTACTGATATTAATATTGATACTCAATACTCTAATAAAGGCTTATTTAAAAATTCTGAAATCCTTGGAGAAACTTTAACAAGGAAATATCAGGTTGATGATGTCGAATATGATCTTTCTATAGAAAAAGATACTCAATCTCAATCTGTATCTATTGACATAGAAACTGATAATCAAGCCTCGACCCAAATAAAAGTTGAGCCAGCTAGTGATGGTAATTTTTTGGTAACGCTAGCTTCAGGAGAGACTCAAATTTATAACTATGATAATGGGGAGGTTTCAAAAATTGAATTGGATGAATCCAATGTTGAGAAGGTTCTATTAACCAGTCTTGTAAGTTCTAATAATATTATTATTGATACTGTTACTCTCTCAGCATTAATATGTGGAGCTTTGATAATAGCTATAATGTTGTTTGATGATCTATTTGGTCTTAGAGCATCCTATAGATTGGCATTTCAGGCTGTTATTGCATATATATTTGTTGTTTTTAGCGGTGAGTCATTGTTGAGTGTTGGTAACCTTCTGGGTGATGGTTCAATACTTTTAGGGTCTGCTTCAACTATCTTTACAGTCTTTTGTATTGTTGGTCTTATGAATGCTTTTAATATGAGTGATGGTCTTAATGGCATGTGCGCAATGCTTGGTCTTGTACCTCTTTCATTTCTATTGCTTTTAGGGTCCTATCATCCAGGATCTCTTTTGCTTATTGGAAGTATTATAGGATTTCTTTTATATAACCTTGGTTACCTTGGAAAAAAACGAAGAGTATTTTTGGGTGATACGGGATCGAATCTAATAGGCTTTTGTATTGCAGTTGCCTGCATATTTTATAGTCAAGGCTATGCTCCTGCTGGAGTTGTCATAAACCCAGTAACAGCTTTATGGTTTGTTGCTATCCCAGTACTGGACTGTATTAGTGTTATGACGTCCAGAATAATTAAAGGAGTGATGCCATTTAGACCAGGAAGAGATCATCTCCACCATATGTTACTTGATAAAGGCTTGTCCTCAAGCCAAACGCTTGTCTGCTATATCTTTGCTTCAACTCTTTTATGTTTATTTGGATTATTTTTGCAAAAATATTTTATTGCTCAAGAATATATATCATTTTTAATTTTTGTTATCTTCTCTCTTTGTTATTATGTAATTACAAGAACCCAACTAAATAAAAATGCTTAATATATTTAAAAAGAAAAAAGTAACACAAGATATTCAAAAAAATCCTGAATTTGAAATAGAGCTTATTGGTGCTGTCCTTGCTTATGAGATTGCTCGATCTGATGGTGATATTTCTGATTTAGAGCTCAATCTTTTGATTGAAGAGATAAAAAAAATATCAAAGAAAGTAAATAAAACTGATGAAGAAATATTTTCAATCATTGAAACCTACAGTAAGGATAGCGTATCTTTTCATGAGTTTATTGCAGATATAAATAATGATTTTAGTAAAGAAGAAAAACTATCATTAATAAGTTTTCTTTGGGATGTCGCTTTTGCTGACTCTCAGTTGGATGTTGATGAGGAGCGCCTTATAAGAAGAATAGCTGATTTAATTAGAATTAAAGATATCGAGGTTCTTAAATTAAAAGATAAGGCTAGAAATTAAAGGTATATTTAATAATCTATAAAGCTAGCATTAGCTCTCAAAAAATTCTCTGCATCACCTCTGTTACATTGTCCAGGATAAAAATTAACGTAATCATCATACAAATCATCACCTACAAAGGTGAGCATTTGAAGAAGAACTACACATTTTTCTAAATCAGTAATGTCCATTTCATAATACAAATCATTAACAAGAGATTTAAAGGAATTTTTATCTTTATCCATTTTTAAATTCGCCCTGTTATCAAGGACCATAAAATTGGACTCTATCTCATCCAATCCATCGTATTTAGTCCATTCTTTTTTATTTGAAGACATACCAGGCTTACCGGTCTTTGCAAAGTTTGCCCAAAAATTCATCATATTTTTTGATAGGAAGTGTTTTGAAGGGCCTTTTGGATAAATTAAAAACCCATAATCACCAACTAGCTTATTATTTCCTGTTAATAAAGGAATTTCGGTAGCATGAGCAGCTCCAATTAATTTTTTAAAATTTGCTACAGGCCATTTTCTATGATCATCCCAGTCATATCTATATGCATAGAGATCATTATTTCCTGCAGAAGCTAAACTCCTTAAAGGGTTATCCACTCCTCTTAATTTCCAGGCCCTGCTTCTGTAACTATTAAATAATTCGAATGCCGCCTCGTCTTTTAATCCAACTCTGGGAACGTCCAAAAGAGAGCCAAAGAAAGAATACTCAAGTCCAACAAAATATTCAGCAGAGGCAAGCCACAATTTGACCTCATCTTTATTTGAGCCAGCTATTGTTGGGACAATATTGACATGCTTTTTGTTTGAAAGAGAGTTTTTTAGACCGTCCATTGGAATTACAATACCATCACTAGTTAATAAAGGGATTTCTTGATATGAAGGTCTATCTGAATAGTTAATGAAGAAATCTCTAGCGTCTAATTCTTTAAGTATTTTTCTAACCTCTGTATTAGATAAATCTTTTTGGGTTTTAAGCTCAGCTTTTTCTAAAAGTTTATTTACAATTTTCTGACTTGTATGTTCAGAGGTTGGAGAGGATTTGCTTTGTCTATATGCCTTTTCTTGTGATATTGATGTAGTGTAACCAGATTGACTAATTGCTTTATGAAAAAGCCCTTTTGCCTTTTTAGACACTAGTAAACTTAGCACATTATGGCCCCCAGCAGACTCCCCAAATATAGTGACATTATCTGGATCGCCACCAAATAAAGATATATTTGATTTAACCCACTCTAAAGCAGCAATGATGTCTAATGTTCCAAAATTCGAAGATTTATCATCATTATTCTGTAAGCCTTGTATTGAGGGATGAGTAAACCAACCAAAAGGTCCTAATCTATAATTAATTGTTACGACTATTACGTTATGTTTTCTCACCATTTTAGAAAAATCATAAGTATCTTTAAGTCCAGAAGTATTTCCTCCACCATGAATCCAAAACATAACAGGTAATAGGCCATTAGACTTGGTTTTAGGTGCTTTTATGTCAAGGTATAAACAATCCTCAGAGCCTGAAAAAAGTTCATCTCCAGTAAACTCTGACCCCCCCATTCCACTTGGCTTTTGTATACAAAAATTACCAACTTTTGGTTCAATCAATTTATTCTTATTAAAATTACCTCTCGGAGCTTTCCATCTTAAATCACCAACTGGCGGTTGTGCATATGGAATATCATCCCAATTAGCAACTCCATTAATCAAAAAACCTTGTGAAACTCCTGAGGTTGTCGAAATATTTAAATTTTCAGCAACCATAGCGTTGGAGATAAAGAAAAGTGTTAATAAGTATATAAATCTCATATTAATTAGTATTTTATTTTTATAAAATATATATTACCTTATTTAGTAAAGTAACATTTCAATAAAGACAATTATACGTATTTA
>ENA-ORDR01001369-ORDR01001369.1-marine-metagenome-genome-assembly--contig:-NODE-1369-length-11386-cov-4.541339_pt1 | contig 11386 bp, 10 predicted proteins | sample MGYA00240993_ERZ508538 | MGnify/ENA primary metagenome ERZ508538 (study PRJEB26207, sample SAMN05421999) | marine metagenome | isolation source: Monterey Bay, California, USA | place: USA:Monterey Bay...
TTGTCTTCGATTGATGGTGCTTCTAGACGACCCTGATGCACCACTACCAAGAGTGGAAGGGTCTACTTTTAGTTCATATTCTCTGGACATGATGCTCACCACTTGTACTCCTTCCAATCTTTCTGATGCTCTGGAATGAATTTGTTGATAGCATGCTTTACAATGATTGTATCAGGTAAGATGAATTTGAGATATACTAGTCCCATGAAAATCAATGTGGTGATTCCCATTGCCATGTGGAATGCTAATTGCCTCTGGTCCCAGTCTTTTGCTAGTCCATAAATCAAGGAGAAGAACCAATAGCAGGCCCAAAAGATGCCCCATACGAAAAAGAACATTGTAAGGTATGATGCTCCGGAAGGGGCGAGCGAAGCACTTACGATTGCACCCATCTCTGCTTCTTCGAAAACACCTTTCTCGATAGCGGATTCTAATTGTGCTTCAGTTAGTGTGGCATCCTCTAGGGCTAGTCTAGCATCCTCGACGCTTACTGTTCCCTTGGAAACATCACGAAGCAAATTGGTGATCATATCGTCCATCACTGGTCACCTCTTCTTCTGATTTTATATCTCAATCGGAGTTGATTGCTTCTTCCTTTGTATGAAGTTGAGAAACTGTATCGAAGCATTAGTCCTGCAAATAATATTACAGCTAGAACCGCTCCAAATCCAAGAAGACCCAGTATGTGTGCTCTAAACTCAGCACCCATGTGCTCAAGGTCGATGCCACTTTCTTCTGGTTCAGGAGGGCTTACATTGCCGTCTCCAGCAAATAAGGTTCTCTTGCCTAGTGCGGTGGTAGCATCATTGCCTTCTTGCATTGAGAACAATAGTTGATTCCACTTATCATCTTCACCAGGCCCTTGGTCGCCATTCACTGAGTTTCCAGTTATCCAAAAGTTAACTGCACCGTTTTCGGTTGCAGGTGCAATCCATGTCAATGTCCATGCTCGGTCAGGGACTCCGGCACTATCTCCGGTGTGAGTTAGTGTTGTTAGGTCTCCTTCCCAGTTTTGGATATTATCTCCGGATAGTTCTCCTGCACTTACTCGCATTGAGAATCCCGCAGTATACGGTGATGCAGCAGGTGGGCCTCCGATAATTTGCAGAGTCATCTCGTACGGCTCTCCAGCAATCCAAGAGTATGGGACATCGACAAGAATGATTTGGACAGTGTTGTCAGCAGCACCATTGTGGCAAAGACATCCTTCCTTAGCAACATCGTTAATTGTACTTCCATCGCTGGAGTTAGTTTGTTCTCCACCAATGCCTAAGTGTGACGAAGAAACTAGAGTTGGGGCCAACAAAAATATCGATAGAGTCAGCATCAATACAGTACGTATTGAAAATGGCTTGCTCAACATTGACACACCCAAGTAATCTTTCCACTCGTATGAACTCTTTAAACATTGTCGAAACAAGTGACAAAATTCTTTCGCAGTATAGCGTTTTTTATTTCGTAAAAATAATGTTTATAAGGGTGCGCATTTTACTTTTAAACCACCTATAAACCACCTCTTGGATGAATTGAAATGTGAGGTCATTGTGGGATGTTTGAGTCTCATGGATACGCCGTTCGAGAATACTTATGATTTGACCCTTGAGCAACTTGAAAATTTGGACTTAGCCGAAGATCTGATGCTTAAGAATGACCTCGGGGCTGCTGAAAGACTTCTTCTTGAAATGCTCAGTGAAGATGAAGAGTGCATTCCTGTGCTTTCCAATCTCGGGCATTTATACGGTCGCCATCTCTCCGAATTTGAAACAGCCATTGAATATTATAATCAAGTTTTACAACTCGAACCAGACAATGCTTGGGCGAGAGATGCCAGAAGAAGGTATCTTCGATATGTGGAGTAATTCAACGCGAAAGTTCATTGATGTTCGTCAAGAGCATGTATGTGATGGAGTCATCTCAGATCCTAATTGCCGGTGTAGGTAGTTTGGGTTGTTCATGGGCTAAAGGCGCTTGGAAACGCTCGGATGGCGGCGCTGATATACTGCTTATCGATGCTGACGACTCTAGTTTTGAGGATTGCCCTGAGGCTCGCATTTTGCGATTGGGGACTGCGGTAGACAAATTAGGTTGTGCTGCGCTTCCTCCGCTAGCCGAACAAAGGATGAGAAGTTCATCTACAATCGTAAGGAATATACTGGAGCCAGTTGAGTTAGTTCTATTGTTGACTGGAATGGGCGGTGGAACCGGTACGGGGGCTGCACATGAATTTGCTCGTCAAGCCCGTCAATCCGGAGCCATTGTGATAGCAGTGGCCGCTCTTCCCTTCGATATTCAAGAGACTCGAAGGAGTATTGCCGATGAGGGCCTTGAGCGCCTGCAAAAGGTCGCACATGTCACAGTTAGATTGTCGCTTGAGAGGCTTGTACGTCAAGCTAGAGAAAAGGGCCGTTCATGGCAAATGGGTGCTGAATGGGTTGAAGATTTGGTAGATGGACTGGTTCGAACCTTACTCCGAATGGGTCTTATTAATTTGGACTTGATGGATTTACGAGCCATTGTCGAACAAGAGGGTAATGCAACTTTACTGGTTGGAGTAGGAGACCCAAACGACCCAAAGGGGATATTACGTTCAGCAATGATGGCTCCACTAGCAGCCTTAGATGTAGGAGGCGCCAAAGGTTGTTTAATACAAATCGAAGGAGGTCTTGGAATGACGTTGAATCAAGTCGACTCGGTTGCACAATTATTTACTGAAGCATTAGACCGTGATGCTCAAGTTATTCTTGGGGCGAGGGTGAGCGAAGATTTAGGCAATACTATGCGTGTCGTAACTTTACTATCTGGTATCAAGTCAGAAGGTTAATCCATTTCGATGGATTCATCCCATTCGACATCACTACTGATCGTTTTGTCATCTGTTTGATTATCCCAATCTACGTCTTTGTCTTCTTGCCAATCTTCATTAGTAGATTGGTCACTATCGGATTCAGTATCAGTTTGATATTTCTCTTTATCGTCAGATATTTCTTCATCCTTTGAATTTACTTGAGCGGCTAATCTTCTGATTAGAATTCCATCATCATGCTTGGAATATACATTCATCAAAACCTTCCGGTAAACATAGATGACAGTGATAACCACTACGCTGTGGCCTATGGTCATCACAGTAGTAATTTCATCAAAAACATTTGTCAGCATAGCCACGCTTCCAGCATATGCATATCCAAAAGCGAGACCCCAAGGGAGGGAGTTTTCTTCATCTAGTAACTTGAATTTAGTTGCATAACCTTTGGAGGTTAGCGACCAAATAGCCATGAATACAGTGAATATCATAAGTAGTAATTCTTCAATGAATATCTCAATAGAATTGGGAGACATGAAGTTTTGTCTCCAGATTGTAAGTATGTGCCATGACAAGAATATATGGCATATCAAAGTCCACCTATTTGAAAAGGAATTTAGTGACTTATTTTTTTCACCGAGGGCTCGTAATTTCCATGTCCAGGCACTAGTCGAACCATATAGAGCCAAAATTAAAAACAAGTAAATCCAATTTTCAAATAAAACATCTAGAGGTTGAGATGATGGTTCTTTGAGGAATTGAAAAATCCCTACAACTACTGTAGCAAAACCCATCAAGATTAATCCATTGAAAATAGTTGAAGTTTTCAAATTTAGGACGGCACCTTCTTCCTTAGTATTATTTGCCGACAAAGATGATGCCCATGTGCTGAAAGAGATTCCTTGGATGATAGCCCAAAGGACGAATAATGATGCCAAAAACAAGGGTATTAGGTCATAGGCCTGAGGAATTAATCCGTTTTCTCCAAATAGGGTTAGAATCACAATGGTGGATATCAATGATACTGCGAGTGGGAAAAGACAAATATTGAACTTTTTAATAAAAATCATCGCCTTACTATCCTCGGCATTAGATTCTTTAGATTCAGCGATTGTCCAATTTCTAATACGTTCGTTTCTTGAACCAATCGCGGTGACTGAGTAACCAATGCTCAAACTGATGAATAAGACTGCAGTGATGTTAGTAAGTGAATTACTACTTGCCATTATGTGGAGTATTATCGACAATGCTGAAATCATTACGATATGAGGCATAGTTTTTGGAGAAAGTAAGGTTTTTAGAAGCCTCCAAAGCGAGGTTTCATTGTTTCTTAGTGATTCTAATTCCGAATTAGATTCACTTTGCTGCATACTTTCGTCTTCCATGCCATCACGTTCAAACTACCGCAGATGCGGTTATGTTTTGATATTATTCAAAGAAATATATTGAAGGAGTACTTTGTGCGGATATTATGGCCAAGCGTCTTTCTAAAGCCTTGAGGGGTAAAAGAAGATGGTTTGGTCTTGCTGTCAATGAATCTTTACATTCTCGAAGAAGTGTGGAATCTGTTCTTAAATCAATCATATCAGACCTTGAACTAGTTAAAAAGTTACGATTGATGGATTTTGTACAAGCTGGAAGCGAGAAAGTGACAGATTTATCAGAATCAAAAATCAAACCCGAAATTTATCCTCATGGATTAGCCATTGTTGAAGTTCCTCTAGAGTACAGTACGCAATTTAGGGAATTATTGAGTCTGAAAAAGAATATTTCAGAATATGGATTGGAAAGTCTGACTATGAGTGGTAAGATCCGATTGGTAAGGGATAGGTTGAACCTTGAGAAGCCAAAGCGAAAAAGATAGGAACACATTCATTTGTTAAATTAGCCACGCCTATACATGGCAGGTGGAGGTACCGCAGAAGGAATGAAGGTCAGCGATGTCTTCATTTTGATAGGGATATCAGTTCTTGTTGCCGGATTTATCATTCACTCATGGGTCGCTCCTGAAGTTTTAGAAAGTGAGGATGGCGAAAGTGCCGTGATTGAGAAAAGTGCTTTGTTACTGAAGAACGATAAATTAGTGATTAACTTAGATGTTGAAACTGGTGATACGATTTATGTGACAGTTAACGCCGGTGATGAGCAATATCAACTGATTCCCTTGAGTGCAGATTCATCAGAGTATGAATTTACTGCCAAAGAAAGTGGTGAATATCAAATTCAAATCCAAGTCAATCCTTCATCAGAGGGGCAGGTGGAAGGGAGTGCGGTAATCAATGTCCAAAGATCTCTAATGTTCGATTTCATTGTTTATCCAATTGGAGCATTACTTCTTTCATTCGGTCTATACAAGAGGAAAGAGGAACAATCTAATGCGGCAATAGATGCCGAACTCAACTGATTTTTCCCCATGTCAGTGACTCGCCATCGTCAATGGCAATTACGTCCCCATTTCCACTAATAATTTCCATTTTTCCATCATTCAATATTGATTTGAAAGTGACATGATTATTTCTATATAACGGTTGACTTAGATGACTTATCGATGTTTCAACTTCGGTATTGACCAGTTGCAACAAATCCTCTAATGATATATTTGGAATCATATCTTTTTGTTCAAAAAATGACGCAATAGATGCGTCAATAGTGTTCTGGATATCTTCAAATTTAATCATCTTTGTAAATGACTGCAAAAATCCTATGTCAAACTCACGACCTATACTTTCAGTACCGGATAAATTGATTCCTATTCCCAAAACTACAGACATATTTTTGCCTGATGTTCTAGATTCGACTAGAATTCCACAGACCTTTTTCCACTCTGATGAATCAAAGACGAGCAAATCATTAGGCCATTTAATCAATATTTCCTTGCCCTTGGCGTCCTTGGCCAAAGACAGTATCGAATTTTTCACACATGTTCCAGCTACTATTTGGAGTAATCCCGGTTCCAGTAATGTTGTAGAGTCATATAATTTCCATGAACCTGCAAATGACTTTTCGGTGTCAATCCAATCTCTACCTCTTCGGCCATGACCAGAAATTTGTTTTGGAGTACAAATTGAACTACCCACAGGATAACTTGAATCCAATAGTTGTGTATTTGTTGATGAGGCTTGCTCCAAAAATATTTTCTTACCGTTAATGAATGGCTTCCACACAGCAATTACTTGCAACTCTTCACCGTCATCAAAAGATAATTTTGAGATAGTTCTAGCAGAGAATCCTTTCGAAATACACTTTAGTTTGGGCTGTAAATTCAAATTTTGACTCGATACAACAAATAGTGCAATTCCCGAATCGTTCAAAATATCAGTTTTCATGAGATTTAATACTCGTTCAAAAAGTCCCTCTCTGTCTGTGTCTAGTAAGGCTGCCTCTTCTAATGGACCTAACGTATCGGTCATACTTGAGTCCGGTTTCAGGTATGGTAGATTCCAAAACACTAGATCAAATTTATCTCCTCCAGTCCATTGATTCACCTCTCCGTCAATTTTTGGGCTTGGGCCTCCTTCGTTGACCACAATATCTGAAAAATTATCCTTAGCTATCCCTTTAGTACACGCTACTGCGAAGGGATTTATGTCACAAGCAGTAACCTTCCAACCTTGTCTGTATGCTAGGACAGATAGTACTCCTGAGCCACAACCGATTTCTAGGCATTTACGTCCTTTTCCTGGGCCCAGTTTAATAATCGCTTTTGCCATTAAATCAGTGTCTTCCCTAGGAGGATATACAGTGGGTGGAATTTCAATTTGAAAAAGTTCTCCAGATGGAGATGTCCACTCATGAGATTTAGAGTTTCGACTAAGCATTCGAATCTCATTTTCGATATTTTCAATTCCAAACATCGGGGCATCGGCCATAGTGAACATGTCGCGGATTGTTCCGAAGGATTTATTCATTATCCTTGCGAGCACTAACCACGCACCTCCGAAATTGAGAAATTTTAAGCGTTTTTTTGATAGGATTTGTCGCGTCTCGCCTCAGCGAGACTGGCTCATGCCAATCGCAACATATATGAACAACTGGCAAGTCGGCTTGAAAGCCCAAGTTGCTACGTTGGGCCTGTAGCTCAGTCAGGTAGAGCATCCGGCTTTTAACCGGACGGTCGCGGGTTCGAACCCCGTCAGGCCCGCTTGACTCGCTATCGGTCTAGCCAGTTTGAGGGTATTTGAGGGGTCAAAAATGGTAGTAAAAAGTGCAACAAAAAAACGGTTAATGGAACTCGGAGTGTCCGAAGAATTCGCTCACAAATTGGCGACGGACAGAAACATGACAGATATCAAATCACTTTCACACGATGAAATAGCATCGACACTAGGAATTTCCAAAGATTCCGAATCATTCACAAATGTTATGGCAGTAATTGCCGAACAAGGCTCTCGCAGAAGAGCGCAAAAGAAGAGCAAGAAAATCACCATTCGTTCTAGAGCAATCGATGATTTTGACAGACCAGAAATCAATATTCGTTTCAATGCACTAAATCACGTGCTTGTTCCACACCAGGAACTGGTCGGAGATGCAAACATTTCCGAGCAAGAGCAATTCGATGTTGAACAATCAGAATTGGAACCTTGGAACATGGTTGAAGAAGACGAAGACACTGGCGAACCTAGAATTGCCAAAGAACTGCTTCCAAAAATCCTGATCACAGACCCAGTTGTTCAAGTCCTCAAGGAACAAGCGGAAATAATTGACAATGCTAAATTAGCAGCAAATCCAGAACACAAGCCTTTGGCTGCTGGATGGATCGCTGACAGAGTTGTCAAAGTAATTAGAAATTCACCATCTGCAGGTAAGACAATTGCTTACAGATTGATAGTAGAGGGTAACTGAGGAGGTCAATGAAATGCAAGAAATAATCCAATCATTTTTTAGAGAAAGAAGTTTAGTAAATCACCAAATAGCATCCTATGACGATTGTATTCCTTCAGGGGACAATGCAATTTCTCGTATGGAGAAAATCATTAGAAACATTCGTGTCGGTACTGATGAAGAGATTTCTGACGACAAGGGCGGCTTCATAAAGCTTGACGTTGTCGACCAAGACATAGTCATTCGACTAAAGAATATTCAACTTGGAGAGCCAACAATTAGAGAAGCAAATGGTTCTGAGCACCCTTCAAGTCCAATGGAATGCAGGCTGAGAAAACTCACCTACATGTCCCCTGTTACAATTGATTTCCAAATCGAGAGAAACGGAGTACCTTCTCCTAAGGAAGAAGGAGTACAAGTTGGAAGCCTACCTATCATGGTTCGTTCCAAGAGATGTAATTTACATCCTGGGCACATCGCAGGTGACCGACAACTATACCCAACCACTTCCACTGAAGATTCCGATATGTGGAATGACCTACTTAGAAAGAAAGGAGAAGACCCTCTAGACCCTGGAGGCTACTTCATCATCAACGGTACAGAAAGAGTCCTAATTTCTACCGAGGACCTAGCACCTAACCGTGTTACTGTTGAAATCAACAAGCGATATGCAAAGCGTACCGAAGTTGCAAAGATTTTCTCTCAGAAAGACGGTATGAGAAAACCCCTTACTGTTGAGAAGAGAAGAGATGGAATGCTAATGGTAAAGATTAGTACAGCAGGTACTACCCCTATTCCTGTTGTTCTGTTGATGAGAGCTCTTGGAACTGATAACGACCAAGAGATTTTCACATCGATTGCAGGACCTACTGAAACTTTCAAGTATATTGTTGCAAACATCAACGAAGTCAACGACAATGAAGAGTATGCAGTACAAAATGTACTTGAAGCACACGAATGGTTGCAAAAGAAATTCGCAGCTGGTCAACAAAGAGAATACCGTGAAGCAAGAGTCAACCAACTTTTGGACAGAGAATTGCTTCCTCACTTGGGCGACCAATCAACCGACCGAAAGAAGAAAGCAATTTTCCTAGGTCGTATCGTACGTCAAGTTCTAGAGATGGCTATGCACTCTAAGGAACCTAACGATAAAGACCACTATGCTAACAAGAGAGTTAGACTTGCTGGTGACCTAATCGAAGACCTATTCCGTGTATCATCTGGTCAACTGGCTAGAGATTTGAAGTACCAACTCGAGAGACACCACAACAGAAAGCGTGAACTAAGAATTACTTCATGTCTAAGACCTGACGTATTGACCTCAAAAATCATGCACGCATTGGCTACAGGAAACTGGGTCGGTGGAAGATCTGGTGTCAGCCAACTACTTGACAGAACAACATACCTTGCAGCTCTATCTCACATGAGAAGAGTTACATCACCTTTGGTTAGAAGCCAACCTCACTTCGAAGCAAGAGATTTACACCCTACTCACTGGGGAAGACTTTGTCCTAACGAAACACCTGAAGGTCAAAACTGCGGTCTAGTAAAGAATGCAGCTCAAATGATTGACGTTTCAGAGCACATCAGCGAACAAGATGTTAGAAATCAATTAGATGAGTTGGACGTATTCCAACCAGATGACTGGACAGAAGGTGACAGAATACACGTAAATGGTGACATTTATGGAATTCACAAAAAGGGTGCAAACCTAGTTCGTCACTTCAAGTCTGCACGTCGCCGTGGAACTATTCCTGCGGAAGTTTCCATCAGATATGATACAGAGAACCGTGATATCTTCATCAACACAGACAAGGGGCGAATTCTAAGACCTCTACTAATTCTATACGATGGTGCGCCACGTTTGACAAGTTCTCACCTTGAGGCATTGACTTCTGGTGAAATGACATTCAAGCATTTGGTTGACACTGGTGTTGTTGAATGGGTTGACGCTGAAGAAGAAGAAGACTTGTTCATCGCTGCAAAGCCTTTCGTTCTACCTGAAGTAGTGCAAGGAAACGGTAAGTATGCGGGAAGACCGATCTCTAACGAAAATATCGAATGGGAAAACCTCGGTGAACCTGGTGCAACCGCTGCTAAGATTAAGGCTAAGGTAAGAATGCCAAACAATGATTGGGAAATCGCAAAGTTCTCCCTTCCTCTGTTGTATTCTGACGAACATACACACTGTGAAATCGACCCACAACTGGTACTCGGTGTCTGCGCTTCACTAATTCCATACCCAGAACACAACTCTACACCTCGTGTTACTGGTGGAACTGCAATGGTTAAGCAATCACTTGGTCTGCCAAGTTCGAACTACAGACTACGTCCTGATACACGTGCACACATCTTGCATTACCCGCAACGCTCAATCACAAAAACACGTGCAATGGAAACTACAAACTTCGACCAAAGACCTGGTGGTCAGAACTTTATCGTCGCTATCATGTCTCTTCACGGATACAACATGCAAGATGCTGTAATTATGAACAGAGGTTCAATCGACCTAGGTCTTGCACGTTCTACTTTCAACAGAACCTACAATGCTGAAAGAAGAAGATTCCCTGGTGGTCAAGTAGAAGAAATCGAAAAGCCTGGTTCATCCCTACAAGAAGTAAAGGGAATGAAGCCTGATGAAGCTTATTTCCATCTTGAAGCAGATGGATTGCCTCTGCCTGAAACATACTTGGAAGGCGGAGATGTTCTTGTCGGTAAGACAAGTCCTCCAAGATTCTTGGAAGAAACATCTGGTAGTGCATTCCTAATGGCCCAAGAAAGAAGAGAATCTTCCATGCTTGTAAGGCATGGTGAGAAAGGATGGGTTGACAATGTATATGTCACCGAATCTCTTGATTCTGGTCGTTTGGTAAGAGTCATGGTTAGAAGCCATAAGATTCCTGAAGTCGGTGATAAGTTTGCTTCAAGACACGGTCAGAAAGGAGTTATTGGAAGATTAGTCGAACCAGAAGATATGCCTTTCACCCCTGATGGCGTAGTTCCTGATTTGATTATTAACCCTCACGCGATTCCTTCTCGTATGACAGTTGCTCACGTTTTGGAAATGATTGGCGGTAAAGTCGGTTCCCTAGAAGGAAGAAGAATCGACGGAACGGCTTTCAGAGGAGAGAAAGAAGTAAGTCTACGTGACGGTCTAATCCGAAACGGTCTTGCTCACTCAGGTCGTGAGATGATGATTAACGGTGAAACTGGTGAAGCATACCCTGCTGATATTTTCGTAGGATGTATCTACTATCAGAGACTTCACCATCTTGTCAGCTCTAAGATTCACGCACGTTCTCGTGGTCGTGTACAAATTCTAACACGTCAGCCGACTGAAGGTCGTGCTCGACAAGGAGGTCTGAGATTTGGTGAGATGGAACGTGACTGTCTAATTGCTCACGGTGCATCTATGGTCATCAAGGATAGGCTACTAGACGAATCTGATGGTATTGACATGTATGTTTGTGCTCAATCAGGTCACCTTGCTTGGTACGATCCGAAACGAAGAACTTACGTCAGCCCGATACATGGAGATGGGGCTGAAGTTTACAAGGTACAAACTTCTTACGCCTTCAAACTGCTTCTTGACGAAATGAAGAGTTTAGGTGTTGCAATGAGATTAGAACTGGAGGACCGAAGATGAGCCGAAATACAACTATGATTCCAAAGCGAATATCCAGTATTCGTTTCGGATTGATGGACCCTACTGAGATTAGAAAGATGTCTGCTGTTGAAGTAAAGACTGCAGACACCTACAAGGAT
>ENA-ORDR01001370-ORDR01001370.1-marine-metagenome-genome-assembly--contig:-NODE-1370-length-11374-cov-4.440736_pt1 | contig 11374 bp, 9 predicted proteins | sample MGYA00240993_ERZ508538 | MGnify/ENA primary metagenome ERZ508538 (study PRJEB26207, sample SAMN05421999) | marine metagenome | isolation source: Monterey Bay, California, USA | place: USA:Monterey Bay...
AGAGAAAAGCTACTTGGTTCAAAAGCAACATTTGTATTTGGACAAATGAATGAGCCTCCGGGAGCTAGAGCAAGAGTAGCTCTTTCTGGCCTTACAATTGCAGAGTATTTTAGAGATGGAGAAGGTGATGGAAAAGGAAAAGATGTACTTTTCTTTGTTGATAATATTTTTAGATTTACTCAAGCTGGTTCTGAAGTTTCTGCTCTTTTAGGAAGAATGCCATCTGCTGTAGGTTACCAACCAACTCTTGCTACTGAAATGGGTACTATGCAAGAGAGAATTACTTCTACAAAAAATGGATCTATTACTTCTGTTCAGGCTGTATATGTTCCTGCAGATGATTTAACAGACCCAGCGCCGGCTACTACATTTGCTCACTTAGATGCAACAACAGTACTGTCAAGAAAAATTGCAGAACTTGGAATTTATCCTGCTGTTGACCCGCTTGATTCTACCTCAAGAATCTTAACAGCTGAAGTTGTAGGAGAAGAACACTACAAATGCGCTCAAGATGTAAAAGAGTTATTACAACGCTATAAAGAACTTCAAGATATAATTGCTATTTTAGGAATGGATGAACTCTCAGAAGAAGATAAATTAGCTGTACATAGAGCTAGAAGAGTACAAAGATTCTTATCACAACCTTTTCATGTTGCTGAACAATTTACTGGACTAAAAGGTGTACTAGTAGATATTCAAGATACTATTAAAGGATTTAATATGATTATGAATGGGGAAGTTGACAAATATCCTGAAGCTGCATTTAACCTAGTTGGTTCTATTGAAGAAGCAATTGAGAAAGGAGAAAAAATGATTGCTGACACAAAATAATTTTATATGCTACTTGACATTTTAACTCCAGAAAAACTACTTTTTCAAGGAGAAGTAAAATCTATAAAACTTCCTGGAACTAATGGTGAATTTGAGATTTTAAATAACCACGCTCCTATCATCTCTACTCTTTCTAAAGGTGATATATATATTACAGACACTGAAAATAAAAAAGAAAATTTTAGTATTAATGGTGGTGTTATTGAAATGCAAAAAAACAAGATAATTGTTTTAGCTGACTAGCATGTAGCTAATATTAACTTTTAAAAAAGAGGATATCTATCCTCTTTTTTTATTTTTGAAATTATGAGACAACTATTAATCATCTTTTTTATTTGTTTTTTAAGCTGTAATAATGCTGATAATAACGAATTCCAATTACAAATTGGGGATATTCTATTTCAAGATTTAGACTCCTCCCCCTTGTGTGATGCAATTGAAATGGTAACTCCTGGTCATAACAATTATAATTTCTCTCACATTGGAATAATTGTAGAACTTGGAGATCCAAATTGTATTAATTCCGATTACATTTATGAGGATAACATAAGAGTTCTTGAAGCAATCCCAAATAAAGTTACAACTACAAGATTAGATAGCTTTTTAAATAGATCGATAGATAGTGATAAAAAACCTAAAGTGATTGTTGCAAGACTAAAAAAAAGATATCAATATTCAATTACTGATGCAGTTACATTTTTAAACTCTAAAATTGGGATAGAGTATGATGATTTCTTTATAAAAGATAATAACAAATATTATTGTTCTGAGTTAATTCATGAAGCCTTTGAAAAAGATAGTATTTTTAAATTATACCCAATGACATTTATTAATCCCAATACAAAAAATACTATCAATATATGGCAGAAATATTATCAGGAGTTAGAGATTAGAATCCCTGAGGGTGAACCTGGTATCAACCCAGGGATAATGTCAATTTCGGAAAAAATTGAAATAGTTCATAAATATGGAGAACCATCAAAAAAAAACAATGAATAAACAAGATAAAGTTCATTATGTTATTAATACCCTAGAAAGTTTATATCCAAAAACTCCTATCCCTTTAGATCATAAAGATCCATACACTCTCTTAATTGCTGTTCTATTATCTGCACAATGTACTGATGAGAGAGTAAATAAAATCACACCAAAGTTATTTAAGATAGCTGATACTCCAGAGAAAATGATAAAACTATCTATTTCTTATATTGAAGATATCATAAGGCCATGTGGTTTATCTCCAATGAAAAGTAAAGGCATATTTGGGCTATCAAAGATGATAATTGAGAAGCACAAAGGAAAAGTTCCAAATAACTTTAAGGATCTTGAAGAATTTCCAGCAGTTGGCCATAAAACTGCAAGTGTAGTTATGTCCCAAGCATTCGGTGTGCCTGCCTTTCCAGTAGACACACATATTCACAGATTAATGTATAGATGGGGATTAACCAATGGTAAGAATGTAGAAACAACTGAGAAAGATGCAAAAAGATTATTTCCAATTAAACTTTGGAATAAACTTCATCTTCAAATTATTTACTACGGAAGAGAATTTTCCCCAGCAAGGGGATGGAACATTGATGCTGACATCATTACAAAGAAAATTGGAAGAAAATCTATCCTAAAAAAAATTAAATAATTACTCCTTATTTTTTGAATCAATAATAATAGTAACAGGACCATCATTTACAATAGCTAGCTGCATATTAGCTCCAAAAATTCCAGATTTCACATTAACTCCTGATTCATTTTTTAATTTTGAAATAAATTCATCATATAATGGCTTTGCATGTTCTGGATTTGCTGCATTTATGTAAGAAGGCCTATTCCCTTTCTTTGTTTTTGCATGTAATGTAAATTGACTAACAACAATTATCTCTCCTTTTACGTCCTTAATTGACAAATTCATCTTAAGCTCATCATCTGAAAAAACTCTTAAGTTTGAAATCTTACTTACTAACCAATTAACATCTTCTTGAGAGTCAGAACTTTCAATTCCTAATAAAATTAAAAACCCTTGATTAATTTTACATATTACGCTATCATTTACCTCAACTTTTGCCTTTGATACTCTCTGTATTACTACTTTCATAAATTAGTAATTATTTGTTCTGTATATACTTTCTTCTGTTTCTAGCATACTTAAATAATTTGAGTATCTATCTTTACTTATCTGGTCTTTTTCTAATGCTTCTTTCACTTTACAATTTGGTTCTTTAATATGTCTACAGTTATTGAATTTACAGCCTTCTTTTAAACTTAAGAATTCTGGGAAAAAATCAGACAATCTATCTAAGTCAATATTTACCAAGCCAAATCCTTTTATTCCTGGAGTATCAATAATTGTACCACCAAAATCTAATCTGTAAAGTTCTGAGAATGTAGTTGTATGCTGACCTTGATCATGTCTTTGAGAAATTTCTTTTGTTAAAATATTTGAATTCCCTAACAATTTATTAATTAAAGTAGATTTACCTGATCCTGAGTGACCAGAAATTAGATTATTTTTATTTTTTACAATAGACTTTACTTCATTCATATTATCGTAAAGAGCAGAAAGTGACATACAACGATAACCGATTTTTGAATACACACGCATCAAGTTTTCTTTTTGACTAAGAAGTTTTTTATTATACAGATCAACTTTATTAAAAAATAGTATTACCTCTACCCCAAATGCTTTTGCAGATACTAAAAACCGATCAATAAAACCTGTAGTTGTTAGCGGTGATTGTAAAGTAATAATTAAAATAGCTTGATCAATATTAGCCGCAATTATATGAGTTTGTTTCGACAGATTAACAGATTTTCTTATAATCATATTTTTTCTATCGTAGAGATTCTCAATCATCCATGATTCAGAATCACTATTAATCTCAACATAATCTCCAACAACAATAGGATTGGTACTTTTAATATTTTCAGTTCGAAATTTACCCTTGATCCTACATTTGTAAAAATTACCATCCTCCGACTCAACATCATACCAACTACCGGTTGATTTTATAACTAATGCTTTCATTTAACACAAATATACAATTACTTATTTTTTATATTTGCCTTATATTATCGATAGTATTTAATCTTAAATAAAATGTCTCTAGAAATAAAAAAAATAAATAAAAAATATGGTGATCAGGATGCTCTAATTGATGTTTCTTTTTCACTAAAAAAAGGAGATATTGTTGGGTTTTTAGGTCCTAATGGAGCTGGAAAAACAACACTAATGAAAATAATAACATCTATCCTAAAACCAGACTCAGGAGATATCACAATAAATGGATATGATACTCAAAAAAATGAAATTTCTACAAAAAGACAAATCGGTTATCTTGCAGAAAACAATCCACTATACAAAGACATGCTAGTAACTGAATATTTAGATTTTATCGCATCATTATATGAGATTGAAAACAAAAAAGATAAAGTAAAAGAAATAATTAAAAAGACTGGCTTAGAAAGTGAAATAAAGAAAAAAATTGAGGAATTATCTAAAGGGTATAAACAAAGAGTCGGTATTGCTGCAGCTCTAGTTCATGATCCTAATGTACTAATTCTAGATGAACCAACAACCGGACTAGATCCAAATCAATTGATTGAAATCAGAAAATTGATTCAAGAAATTGGACAAGAAAAAATTGTTTTACTTTCTACTCATATTCTTCAAGAAATACCTAAAATATGTAATCATATTATTATTATTAATAAAGGTAGAATTGTAGAAAACACTAGAATGCAGAATCTAATTAAGAAAAGCAATAACTTAGAAGATCATTTTCAAAAACTAACTGCTTAGCAGAAATTTGACATTATTTTAATAATATTATCTGTATTTCCCATAGTATAATAATGAACACATGGCGCTCCAAACGACACTAATTCTTTTGTTTGTTGCACTGCCCACTCTACCCCTACCTCTCTAATATCTTCTCTGTTTTTACATCTAAGAACCTCGTTTACTAACTCTGAGGGTAAATTTAAATGGAATCTATGAGGCAGAATATTTAGATGCTTAGCCGTTGATAATGGTTTTAATCCCGGAATAATCGGAACATTAATATCATTATCTCTACATAACTTAACAAAATCAAAATACTTCTGATTATCAAAAAACATTTGCGTAACAATATATTCCGCTCCACATTCTATTTTTTTCTTAAGAAAATGTATATCTGAATTCATATTTGGAGCCTCAAAATGTTTTTCTGGATAGCCAGCTACTCCCATACAAAAATTCGTGTTTGATGAGTTTTTTAAATTATCATCAAGATAAACACCATTGTTTAAGCCATGAACCTGTTTAATTAGGTCAGAAGCGTATTTATGCCCACCTTTTTCAGCAGCAAAATATGTTTCAGACTTTATTGGATCTCCTCTCAAAACAAGTAAATTATCAATTCCCAAAAAATCTAAGTCAATTAAAGCATTTTCTGTTTCTTCTTGATTAAAACCACCACATATAATATGTGGAACCGTATCAATATTATATTTATTCATAATTGCAGCGCAGATCCCAACAGTTCCTGGACGTTTACGAACAGACTTTTTTTCTAGTAAGCCATCTTTTTTTGATTTATAAACATACTCTTCTCTATGATATGTAACATCAATAAATGGTGGCTTAAATTCAATTAATGGATCTAAAGTATCATAAATTGATTGAATACTTGCTCCTTTTAAAGGAGGTAAAATTTCATAAGAAAACAGTGTTTCCTTTGCTTGTTTTAAATGTTCAGTTACTTTCATTTTTTAAATATTTGATCGAAGCCATTTTTCAACTTCAATAATTGACATGTTTTTTCTTTTAGAATAATCTTTAATCTGGTCATCCTGTATTTTACCAACTGTAAAATATTTTGAGGAAGGATGAGCAAAATAATAACCACTAACGCTAGAATTAGGCATCATTGCCATACTCTCTGTTAAACTTACTCCAATATTTTTCTCTGATTCAAGAAGACTAAAAATTTTAAGTTTTTCAGTATGATCAGGGCAAGCTGTATATCCTGGAGCAGGTCTAATACCATCATATATTTCATCTATAAGCTCCTCATTATTATAGCTCTCATTTTTGGAATAACCCCATATTTCTTTACGAACTTTCTCATGCATATATTCTGTTAACGCCTCTGCTAATCTATCCGCTATTGCTTTTAAGAGAATGATATTATAATCATCAAATTCTTTTTCAAATTTTAACAATTGATTTTCTATTCCAATTCCGGCCGTACATGCAAATGCACCCATATAATCTTGAATTCCCGAATCGGATGGAGCAATATAATCTGAAAGCGCAAGATTTTGATTTGACTTAACCGCTTGCTGTCTTAATGTACAAAAAGTCTCTATTTCATTATTATTTTCATCTTTCAAGATAATATCATCACCAACAGAATTTGCTTTCCATATTCCAATAACTGATTTTAATTTTAACCAATTGTTTTCAATTACATTATCAAGCATTCTATTTGCATCATTGTGCAACTGGGTTGCTTGAACTCCAAAATTCTCATCATCTAAAATTAAAGGAAACTTCTTTTTCATTTCCCAAGTGTAGAAAAAAGGGGTCCAATCGATATAATTTCTAATTTCTTTTATTGAAATATCATTAAAAATCTGTGTTCCTAGTTTATTTGGCTGCGTAATTTTTAGATTTTTCCAATCCGTTTCAAAAGCATTATTTCTTGCATCTGCTAATGATAAATATTTCTTTTGTGATTTTCTTTGAAGATAATTTTGCTTGATATTTTCATATTCATTATTTATCTCAATATTAAAATCATCGCTTTTATCACCTAATAATTTATTTAAAACTCCAACTGATTTTGATGCATCTAAGACATGAACAGTTGTATTGTTTTTATAATGCTCATTGACTTTTACTGCAGTATGAATTTTAGAAGTTGTAGCCCCTCCTAAAACCAAAGGAATATCCAATTTATTTCTTTGCATTTCTTTAGCAACATAGATCATTTCATCTAAAGATGGAGTTATTAAACCACTCAATCCTATAACATCTACATTATGCTTTATTGCTTCTGATAAAATTTTATCACAGGAAACCATTACTCCTAGGTCAATAATTTCATAATTATTACATCCAAGAACAACTCCCACAATATTTTTACCTATATCATGTACATCCCCCTTAACCGTAGCTAGAAGTATTTTTCCTGCTGTACTTGCTTTCCCTTTTGTCTTCTCAATATAAGGGGTAAGAATTGCTACTGCTTTTTTCATTACCCTAGCACTTTTCACAACTTGTGGCAAAAACATTTTACCAGAACCAAAAAGATCTCCAACAACGCCCATACCGTCCATTAAAGGGCCTTCAATCACATCTATTGGCTGATTTAGTTTAAGTCTTGCTTCTTCAACATCTTCATCAATGTAAGAAACAATACCTTTTATTAAAGCATATGAAAGTCTTTCCTCAACAGATGTATTTCTCCACGATAAATCCTCAACTCTTTCCTTACCTTTTCCTTTAATAGTTTCAGCCATTTCCAAAAGACGTTCAGTAGCATTTTTGTCTCTATTTAATAAAACATCTTCAACAGCAATTAATAAATTTTCAGGAATATCTGCATACACCTCAATCATTCCTGCATTTACTATTCCCATATCAAGTCCACTATTGATTGCATGAAAAAGAAATGATGAATGCATAGCTTCTCTTACAACATTATTTCCTCTAAACGAGAAAGAAACATTACTAACTCCACCACTAACTTTTGCATGAGGAAGATTTTCTTTAATCCATTTTGTTGCCTTAAAAAAGTCAACGGCATAATTGTTATGCTCTTCTATTCCTGTTGCAACAGTTAAAATATTTGGGTCAAAAATTATATCCTCAGCAGGAAATCCTACTTTTTTTGTTAAAATATTATATGCTCTTTCACAAATTCTAATCTTATCTTCATATTCAACTGCTTGTCCTTCTTCATCAAAAGCCATCACAACCACTGCCGCACCATATCTTAAAATTTTCTTTGCTTGTGAAATAAAAACATCTTCTCCCTCCTTTAAAGATATAGAATTAACAATACCTTTTCCTTGCACGCACTTTAAACCTTCTTCAATAATTTCCCACTTAGATGAATCTACCATAATTGGAACTCTAGAAATATCAGGATCAGAGGCAATTAGATTTAAAAAATGTACCATACACTCCTTTCCATCTAACATGCCATCATCCATATTTATATCAATCGCTTGGGCTCCACCCTCTACCTGGTCTAATGCAACACTAAGAGCTTCTTCAAAATTATCCTCCTTAATTAATCTTTTAAATTTTATTGACCCCATTACATTGGTCCTCTCACCAATATTTGCAAAATTACTTTCTTTAGAAATCGTTACCGCTTCTAAACCACTGAGCCTCATAGCTTGCTTTCGTTTTGGTCTAACTCTTGGAGAATATCTAGAAGTAATACTAGCAAAAGCTTTTATATGCTCAGGTGTGGTTCCACAGCACCCTCCAATAATATTAACTAGATTATTTTGCATAAAATCTTCAATTTGTTCAGACATAAATTGAGGGCTTTCATCATACTCGCCCATTTCATTTGGAAGACCAGCATTTGGATATGCGCTAACAAAAAACGGTGATTTATCTGACAACTCTTTAATATATGGTCTCATAGCTTTAGCGCCCAAAGCACAATTAAAACCAATACTTAAAAGAGGGATATGTGAAATAGAATTTAAAAAAGCCTCAGCAGTTTGACCAGATAACGTCCTTCCGCTTTGATCAGTAATTGTTCCTGAAACCATAATTGGCAATCTCTTTCCTAAATCTTCAAAAACTTCCTCTATAGCAAATAGTGCTGCTTTACAATTTAAGGTGTCAAAAACTGTTTCAACTAATATTAAATCTACTCCACCAGCTACCAAGCCTTTGACCTGTTCATAATATGCATCTTTAAGCTCGTCAAAGGATATTAATCTAAATGCAGGATTTTCAACATCTGGAGAAATAGAAGCTGTCCTATTTGTGGGGCCAATTGATCCCGCTACAAATCTTGGCTTTTCATTAGTTGATAAAGCATCTGCCGCTGATCTTGCAACTTGAGCAGATTCATAATTTAGATCATATATAATATCTGACAAATTATAATCTTCTTGAGCAATACTTGTACTACTAAATGTATTTGTTTCAATTATATCAGCTCCAGCATTTAGAAACTCTAAATGTATTGCTTTAATAATATCTGGTCTAGTAAGAGAGAGAAGATCATTATTCCCTTTTAAATCACAAGAATGATTAACAAATCTTTCTCCACGAAAATCTTTTTCATCCAAAGAATATCTTTGAATCATTGTCCCCATTGCACCATCAAGGACAAGAATTTTTTCTTTAAGTAACTTTTCAATCATAAATTAATTATATGACTTATTAAAAAAGATTTTAGGAGATTTTTGTGAATTTCTCTCATCTTCCTCCAAATTTGGAGTGGGATTTGGCACCATCTTTTTAAAAAGGTTGCCAAGACATCATAGGGCCCATCCCTCCGTCTTTCTTGATAAGTTATTTGCAAATTTAATTTAAATTTTTAATACTATCTTAATAATATTTAATTTTTTAAATTTGCGAGGATTTGTGGAGAGATTTGGCCTATTGCAACCACCAAAAAAAATGCTAAAAAAGTTTCATTGTTTTCAATAAGCCAAGTCTAAATTTTAATTTAAAAACATTTGAAATGTCGTATTTTTTTACATCAGAATCAGTATCAGAAGGTCATCCAGATAAAGTTGCAGATCAAATATCAGATGCCTTATTAGATAACTTTTTAGCTCAAGACCCAGACTCTAAGGTTGCTTGTGAAACATTAGTAACTACAGGACTTACAGTTCTAAGTGGAGAAGTAAAAACTAATGGTTATGTTGATGTCCAAAATGTAGCTAGAGAAGTTATTAGAAAAATTGGATATGTAAAATCAGAATATCAGTTTGATGCTGATAGTTGTGGTGTAATTTCTGCAATTCACGAACAATCAGCCGATATTAGACAAGGTGTAGTTGAGGGAGAAGGATTAAACAAAGAACAAGGCGCTGGTGATCAAGGAATGATGTTTGGTTATGCAACTAATGAGACAGAAAACTATATGCCTTTAGCACTTGATATTTCACATAAGATTCTTATTGAAATGGCGAAAATTAGGAGAGAAAATAAACAGATGACATATTTAAGACCTGACTCAAAATCACAAGTTACATTAGAATATCATGATGATCATTCTCCTAAATCAATAAGTGATGTTGTTGTATCAACTCAGCACGATGATTTTGACAATGAAGCATCAATGCAACAAACAATAGAGAAGGACGTTAAAGAAATATTAATGCCACGAGTTTTAAATCAACTTTCTAAAAAAAATCAAGCTCTTTTTGGAAATGAAAAATATCATGTTAATCCAACTGGTAAATTTGTTATTGGAGGACCGCATGGTGACACTGGACTAACGGGAAGAAAAATTATCGTTGACACTTATGGTGGAAAAGGAGCACACGGTGGTGGAGCATTTTCTGGTAAAGACCCATCAAAAGTAGATCGTTCTGCTGCTTATGCAACCAGACACATTGCAAAAAATTTAATAGCTGCTGGAGTTGCTGAAAGGATTTTAGTCCAAGTTTCTTATGCCATTGGAGTTGCTGAACCAATGGGGATTTTTGTTGATACATATGGTACTTCATCGGTAAATAAAAATGATGGTGAAATAGCTGAAATAATTAAAAATATGGACTGTTTCAATTTAAAACCTGCATCAATCATTAGTCGACTCAAGCTAAAAAACCCTATTTATTCAGAAACTGCTGCATATGGTCATATGGGTAGAGAATCTGAAATTAAAAATGTTTCATTCACCAATAATGGTCAAAAAATTACAAAGGAAATAGAAACTTTTACCTGGGAAAAATTAGACTCTTTAGAGCAAGTGAAAAATGCTTTTAATCTCTAATAAAAAATTATTAAATTTAAAGTCGCTATAGTTAGCGACTTTTTTTTAAATATGAAACACTATCTTTTTATTTTCCTTTTCCTATCAAGCTTAAATGCCTTATCTCAAATTGAGAAAAAATATGATACATCGTCAGACAAACTTCCTAACTGGGTACAACTTATGTATGCCGATGAACCTAATGTTGGAATTGTAATTAAAGAATATGAAAATTATTATAAAAACAACAGTTTTAATAAAAACAAGCATACTCAATATTATAAACGTTGGATAAGAAGTTTTAGTAGAGAAACCATAGAAGTTAAAAAATCGAATAATAAAAGCTCTAATAATTGGGAAGGTGTTGGACCTTGGGATTTTGATATTAATGCTGAAAGCAGAAGTTATGCTCCTGGAGCAGCTCATTTATATACTGTAGAACAATCTAAAAGCAACAATAATGTACTCTATGCTGGCGCTGCAACAGCTGGAGCGTGGAGGTCTAACAACAAAGGAGATAACTGGTTCCATATTACAAAAGATTTTCATCTGTCTAGTGTGTATGCAATAGAAATTGATTTTCAAGATGAAGACATTATCTATAT
>ENA-ORDR01001377-ORDR01001377.1-marine-metagenome-genome-assembly--contig:-NODE-1377-length-11346-cov-4.239507_pt1 | contig 11346 bp, 8 predicted proteins | sample MGYA00240993_ERZ508538 | MGnify/ENA primary metagenome ERZ508538 (study PRJEB26207, sample SAMN05421999) | marine metagenome | isolation source: Monterey Bay, California, USA | place: USA:Monterey Bay...
TTGATGCTGTGTTTGACTCTGTTTCAGTTGCAACAACATTTAAAGATGAATTAACAAAAAAAGGAATTATATTTTGGAAATCTATCATCAATAATTCATAAGTTCCCATAAGTATTAAAATGAAAGATCCAGAAAGGCCTGGAATAAGCATTCCACTTACACCAACTACTCCACAAATAAAGACATATAATAGACTTTCATTATGAATAGGTGAATTAGAAAGAAAAGTTAAGGATATCGCAAATCCAGTACCTATTATAAAAAATAATATAGGTCCTAGTTTCCATTTTTCAACTCTACATCCCACATAATAAACGGAGGCTAAAATAAGTCCAAAAAAGAATGACCAAACAGAAATTGGGTTTTCATCAAACAATTTTCCCAATATCTTTGCAATACTAATCATACTAAATGTAGATCCTCCCAAAACAGCTAATAGAAAATAAAAGTTAGTATACTTTATAAACTTTTTTATTTTAAATGATAATAACATCTTCAATGCTTTAAGATCAAAAGATTTTAAAGAGACAATAAATTCTTCATAAATTCTTGTAATAAGAGCTATAGTTCCCCCTGACACTCCTGGAATTATATTTGCTATTCCCATAGCAATACCTTTTATAAAGAGTAATAGATATTTCTTCATTATATTTTTTTAGATAAATAATCAAAGAAAGTATCTCCTCTTAAACCAATTCTGAGTGTTTCTAAAGGTATAATTTCATTATGCGATATATTTCCTAAGTTTACATTAGCTCCTAAAAGTTTAATAAACCAAACTTGTTGTTGTTTAATTGGCGCTTCCCAAAGAATTTTCTCGGATGGTACATTTTTAATTATTTGATCTATTAAATCAGATTTAACTTTCCCTTCTTTTCCAAAGACACCAACATTACCTCCTTCTCTTGCTTCCGCTATAACTTTCCAACTTCCTGCTTCTAATTCTTTTTGCATTAATTCAATCCATAAATCAGTTCGTAAATCTTTGTTCTCATCTTTTGATCCAACTTCAGAGACTACTAAAAATTCTTCTGATAAATCAGAAATATAATTACACTTTTCTTTATGATCTATTTCTATTGATCCATCAGAAACTTCACACATCTTTAAATTCCATTTTCTAAGTAAATCTTTATATTCTTCATACATCCCTCTAATTATGAAAGATTCGAATAGAGTTCCTCCTAAATAGACCTTTAAACCTGCATCTTGATAGAGTTCAATTTTTTTTTCGACATTAGGTGAAATAGATGAAGTTCCAAATCCTAATTTAATAATATCCGTATATTCTGAGTTCATTTCAATAAACTCTTTTGCCTGATTAAAACTTAAACCCTTATCCATCATCATTGTTAGTCCACAATCCCTAGGTTGTTTTGTTCTTTCAGGGATGTCTGTTAAAAAGAAGTTCATATTATCATATTATTAAGTATTGCAAAGATAGCAGAAATTAGATTATTTCTTAGTTTTGTTTCATTAAAAAACAAAACTGTTTATGACTCTAATAAAATCAATTTCAGGAATAAGAGGAACAATTGGAGGGGAAGTGGGAGATTCACTTTCTCCATTAGATATTGTAAAATTTACCTCTTCTTATTCCAAATTTATTAGAAGTAAAAACCATTCTTCCAATACAATTATTATCGGAAGAGACGCTAGGGTTTCTGGAGAAATGGTAAGTAATATTATTTCAGGAACCTTAATCGGATGTGGTTTTGATGTGTTAGATATTGGACTGTCTACAACTCCAACAGTTGAAGTTGCTGTACAACTTCATGAAAGCGCTGGAGGGATTATTATTACTGCAAGCCATAATCCGAAACAGTGGAATGCACTTAAGTTACTAAACAATAAAGGGGAGTTTTTATCTGCTCAGAATGGAGAAGAAGTACTGAAAGTTGCAGAAAGTGAAGATTTTTCTTTTTCTGAGGTAAATGATTTAGGAAAATATACTTTTGATGATTCCTACAACGACAAACATATTGAAGAAGTTCTGAACTTATCTTTAGTAGATGTAGATTTAGTAAAATCTGCTGGATTTAGAGTTGTAGTAGATGCTGTAAATTCAACTGGTGGGTTTATGGTTCCAAGATTGTTGGAAAGAATGGGAGTAGAGTGCATAAAATTATATTGCGAACCAAATGGAGAGTTTCCTCACAATCCTGAACCATTAGCAGAAAACTTAACAGAAATCTCTAAACTAGTAGTAGAAGAAAATGCTGATCTTGGTATTGTCGTTGATCCTGATGTGGATAGATTAGCATTGGTTTGTGAAGATGGAAGTATGTTTGGAGAAGAATACACTTTAGTTGCAGTTTCTGATTTTGTTTTATCTAAAACTCCTGGAAATACTGTTTCTAATTTATCATCAACAAGGGCTCTCAGAGATATAACAAATAAACATCAATGTAATTATGAATCATCATCTGTTGGAGAAGTAAATGTGGTAGAGAAAATGAAAGAAACCAATGCAATTATTGGAGGAGAAGGAAATGGAGGAATCATCTATCCAGAATTACATTATGGTAGAGACGCACTTGTAGGAATTGCTCTATTTTTAACCCAACTTGCCGAAAAGAAAATTTCTATCAAGGAACTAAGAGATTCTTATCCTAATTATTTTATTTCAAAGAATAAGATAGAACTAACTTCTGAAATTAATATAGATAATATTTTATCTACTTTAGAAGAGAAGTACAAAAACGAACAAATTACAACAATAGATGGTTTAAAAATTGATTTTGAAGATGGTTGGATTCATTTAAGAAAATCAAACACTGAGCCAATTATTAGAATATATGCAGAAAGTGAAGGGGAGGAGAAAGCAAATTCCTTTGCACAAAAGATGATAAACGAAATAAAAGAACTAATTTAATGAGTAACAAAAGAGTATTTTTAGATAATGCATCTACAACTCCAATAGCACCTGAAATTATTGATATGATGAGTGAAATGATGAAATCTCATTTTGCTAATCCTTCTTCTGTTCATTCTTATGGTAGAGAATCCAAGATTGTTGTAGAAGGAGCTAGAAAAAAGATAGCTGAATTATTAAATACTTCACCTGGTAGTATTTTTTTTACTTCTGGGGGTACGGAGGCGGACAATATGGCTATAAAATGCGCTATTCACGATCATAAAATAACTCATGCTATTACATCAAGACTTTCTCATCATGCAGTATTATTTCCTTTAGAAGATTTAGAGAAAGAAGGATTAATAAAACTTTCGTATGTTGATATTGATAAAAGTGGAGTGATTTCTATGTCTCATTTAAAGGAACTTTTATCAAGTAATCCAAGAACTTTTGTGTCAATAATGCATGCAAATAACGAGATTGGAACCATTCAAAATATTAAAGAAATAGGTGATATTTGCAAAGAACATAATGCTATCTTCCATTCGGACACAGTACAAACAATGGCTCATTTTCCATTTGATATGCAGAAATTAAATGTTGACTTTATGGCTGCTTCTGCACATAAATTCCACGGACCTAAAGGAGTAGGATTTGTTTATATATCAGAAAACATACGGATAAAACCCTTGTTAAGAGGTGGAGGACAAGAACGAAATATGAGAGCTGGTACTGAGAACGTTTATGGAATAGCAGCTCTTGCTATGGCAATGGAAATGGCATATGAGAACTTAGAAGAAGAAACTGACTATATTAAAGGGTTGAAAATATATATGATGGAGAAACTACAAACTGAACTAGAAGATGTTCAGTTTTATGGAAAATGTACAGATATGGATAACAGTTTGTATACTGTTTTATCTTGTCATTTTCCAGAAACAGATATTGCAGAAATGCTACTTTTTAATTTAGATATTTTGGGAGTTGCTTGTAGTGGAGGAAGTGCTTGTGCTTCAGGTGGAAGTAAGGGGTCTCATGTACTTACAGAGATTGTACCTGAAAGTAAACGACCAGGAATTCGTTTTTCTTTTAGTAAATATAATACAAAAGAAGATATTGATTTTACAATAGATAAGTTGAAAGAGTTATTCTCTTAGTTTCTTAATCTTAATTCCTAAGTAAGCGTATATAATTGTCATAATTGGGGAAATTAAATTAAAAAAACAATAAGGTAGGTAGCTTAAGGTAGCAACACCCAAAACAGCTGATTGTGTAGCTCCACAAGTGTTCCATGGAATCAAAACGGAAGTTACAGTTCCACTATCTTCTAGTGTTCTACTTAAATTTTCAGGAGCTAATCCTTTTTCTTTATAGCTATCTGCAAACATTCTACCTGGAACAACAATACTTATATATTGATCAGAAGCTGTAATATTGAAAAAGATGCATGTTCCGGTAGTTGTAGCTACTAAGCTCCCTGTTGATTTAGCATAATTTATTATTGGTTCAGCAATTCTTCTAAGAAGTCCTGTAGATTCTAATATTCCTCCAAAAATCATAGCACAAATGATAAGCCAAATTGTATTTAACATTCCATACATTCCTCCTGAAGTTAGTAAATCATTTATTTGATTGTTATTAGTAGTTATGGAAATATCTGTACTCATAGCGTTTATTACCGCTTTATAAGATGAAGATATATTTACTGAAGCTTCTCCAGATATTTCTGTAATAATATTTGGCTGAAAAAGAATAGCAAAAACACCTCCTAAGACACTTCCTGCAAGTAAAGCTGGAATTGCTGGGGTTTTCTTTACAATAAGTATTATTACCAAAACAGGAACTATAAACAACCATGGAGTAATGTTGAAAGATGTATTTAAGGTTTGTAATAGTTCGTCTATGTTTTCTGTTCCGCTAATATTAGAGCTAAATCCGATTATTAAAAAAAGAATAAGTGCTATAGAAAAAGATGGAATAGTAGTGTACATCATATATCTGATGTGTGTAAATAGATCAGTACCTGCCATTGCTGGAGCTAAATTAGTAGTGTCTGATAGGGGAGACATCTTATCCCCAAAATAAGCTCCAGAAATAATTGCTCCACCAATAAGACCTACTGGCAAACCAAGTGCTTGTCCAATTCCTAAAAGAGCAATACCAATAGTGGCAATTGTACTCCAAGAACTTCCCGTAGATAAACTCACAATAGCTGTTATAATTGCGGTTGCAAATAGGAATATTTCAGGATTTAAAATTTGTAATCCATAGTAAATCATTGCTGGCACTATACCTGATATTAACCATGTTCCAGCAAGAGATCCAATTAATAATAAGATAATAATTGATGGAGTAACCGATTTTATGCTTTTACTAATTCCTTCAAGTATATCTTTCCAGTTGTTTCCAAATAAAATACCGATAATAGCAGCTAACGCTCCTGAAAACAGTAAAGCTAATTGATTAGATCCTCCCAAGGAATCATCACCATACAAATAAACATTTGTTGAAAGTAATCCAATTAGAAATAGAATAGGAAGTAGAGCTAATAGATATGGTGTCTTTTTCACTTATTATTCGTAATATCCATATCCGTTACCATATCCATATCCATATCCGTAACCATATGAAGAAGATGAAACAATATAATCATTAATAATAATATTTATATTTTTTACTTGTTCTGAATCATGCAAATCATTAATTATATTTAGCATGTTTTCCTTCGTATAGTTATGACGAACAATATATAGGTTTATATCCGACATCTTCATTGTAATAACACTGTCTGTAACTAATCCGCAAGGAGGAGTGTCTAGTATAATATAGTCATATGTTTTCTTTAATTCCTCAATTAATTTCTTCATTCTATCGCTATTTAATAATTCTGACGGGTTTGGAGGTATAGGACCTGAGGGTATTACGCTTAATTTTTTAGTATCTGTTTTATGTAGAATATCAGACAATGTGCTTTTATTTATTAGATATGAACTTAGACCTAAAGAATTATCTACATTAAAGACTTCATGAGTTTTTGGTTTCCTTAAGTCTGCTCCAATTAATATTGTTTTGTACCCAGCCGCAGCCATGATTAGAGCTAGATTACTTGTGCAGAATGTTTTCCCTTCTGAACCAACAGAAGAGGTAACTGTAACAACTTTGTTTTCAATTTCAGAAGATAAGTATTGAATATTAGTTCTTAAAGATCTGAAGGATTCAGAAATCACTGATTTCGGATTATCTAATACTACTAAATTATTAGCGTTGTCTGAGTTTCCAATTACTCCAATAATTGGAATGTTAGTAATCTTAGTTAAGTCAGATTTGCTTAATATTGTTTCATTTAAGAAGTCTCTTAATGAGACAACAATTACAGGTATACCAACTCCTAGAATAAGAGCAAAGAGTAAATTGAGTTTCCTGTTAGGTGAAAGAGGGGTTTCAGGCCCCATAGCTGAATCAATAATTTTATGATCTGATGTTGTTCCTTCTATTAGAATATTAGTATTTAATTTTTTATCAGTTAAATAATTTACAAAGGTTTTATAATGATCTATATTTCTTGTGATCTTCCATAATTCCTGTTCAGCTTCTGGAAGTTTCTCTATTTGATTATCAGTTGTCAAAATCCTTGATTTAAGATCTTTTTCAATAGTTTTTGTGCTTGATATTAAATTTGTAACATTTTCAATAATACTTTGTTTTGTGAAGGAAATATCAGAAAGTATAGCTTGATATTTTGGATGACCTTCTTCAATAGAAAGCTCCAGTCCTTTCTTTTTAGAATTTAATTCCATTAATTTAATTATTAATGCATTTAATTCTGGATTTAATATTCCAATTGAGGTTGGAGATAATGTATGTGTTTTTTCATTTGTCTCTTTTTCAATATAGTCAGATTGAACATAATTTAATAAAGAGTTATAATATCTTAATTGATCTCTTATTTTCTGATACTTTTCTTCTACATCTAGTTTCTGTTTAAAAGTCCCAAAATCTTTGGTGGCTATGTCTAGTTCAAGGTTATTCTGCTTAAATTCCTTTAATTGGTTCTCAAACATAACAAGAGTATCTTCAGCTTCACTTAATTCTCCTTCTATATATAATAGAGTATGTGTAGCAAATTCATTCTTATCTGCTAATTCATCCTCTAAATATAATTTGGATAAAGTATTTAAGTAATCAATATTCTTATTTTTTGTGTATCCATCCATTCTTAGTTCCAATACAGTACTTTCTTTACTAAGAGGAGATACTTTTAGCTTTTGAACATAGTTAGCAGCTAATTTATCTAGGGAATGAAGGATAAAAGAGTATTCATTAATATTATTTATGTCTAAATAATTAAACACACTTGTGTCTTTTACAATTTTCAACCTCATAAAATCAGTATCAATCCATTCATTAAATTTGTGACTTTTTCGATAATTATCAGATATTTTTTTGTTAGTTTTTTTGTTGGTTTTTATATTGTATGTATTCTTATTTTTACACTTGTATTCAAGTTCAAACTCTTCTTTATTTTTTAAATTAATAAAGAATTCTACACCGGATAGTTGATTGTAGTTTTCATCAAAATAAACATAAAAGGGACTTTTCTTATAAAGATTGACTTTTTTAATTTTTCCATATTGAAAATAAGAGACCTGAATATCCATTTCTTGAATGGTTTTTTTTGCTAATGTGTGTGATTTTAGAATAGCTTTTTGGTTTTCTAAATTAGCATTATTACCAAACATATCCTCAAGTTCAAAAACTTCATCAGCCTGATTTTTTTCATCCTCTATTAGAATATATGTATAAACTTTATAGATGTTTCTATTATATCTATTATATAAAAAAGCAAGAAATAAGCAAATCAAAGCAGAAATCAAAAAGTAGTACCAATATCCTGTAAATTTTCTTATTAGCGCCTTAATGTCAACCTTTCTTTCAGAAGAATCGGAGATGTTTTCTAATTCTGACATTCTTTATTCAGTAAATTTTAAATAGACATTTACAACTACTGCAACTGTAGTTATAGCTGAAAGTAACATTTGAGATTGAGATTTTCTAAAACCTCTGTATTTTAAAGGTTCCACATAAACTAAATCATTATTTCTAAGGTAGTAGAATTCAGAATTAATTATATCTTTTTTAGTTAAATCTAGTTGATGCACTGATTTTTTTTTGTTCAAGTTTCTAATAAGTTTTACTTTCGTGAGATCTCCATAATCTGTAATACCTCCAGAAAGAGCTATTGCCTCAAAAATTGATATATTATCCTTGTAAATAGGAAAGGTGTTTGGTCTGTAAATTTCACCAAGTACGGTGATATTAAAGTTCCCTAATTTACAAATTACTGTAGCTTCTTTAAAATACACATCAACTTTTTCTTCTATTGATTTCTTTGCTTGATCTATAGTTTGGTTCAGAACATAAACTTCTCCAATATATGGTATTTCAATAATTCCTTCCTGATTTACAGTAAAACCATTTAGATAAATATTTGCAGAGGTTATACCTGAATTTGCTGAATTTACATTATTTTCAACATTAAAAAAATTAGTTGTTTCTTCATCAAGACTTAATACTTTTACAACCAGAATATCTCCTACTTCTAAAGAATGTTTAGGAGGAGTTGTACCTAAATCCCATTCACTTTCTACACCATCATTAAGGTAAGTTATTTTTTTCATTGGAGTACAAGAAAAAGCAATACTAAGAATAAAAATGAATATAAAATTATATAAATTATATTTTTTCATAAGGTTTTTAATAAGTAGCAAATATACAAAAGGAAAAGGAAATTATATAAATATTAGAAAAGTCTAATCTTTTTGAATAATACTTGTAAAAGCAAACCAACAATATTTGTATACGAATTATTGATTGTTTCTGTTACAAGTTTTTAATCTATCTCTAGACTATTATTACAAGCTTTTATCAATAGGACTATTTAGATATAATATATTATTGGAATGGAAAGCACTCCTAATAACATTATTAGTTTTAAGAGCCTACTTATATATATATAATCTTTCTTTTCTTTAGAGTTCTTTACTTTAAATATAGAAAACAATGACAGAAAGAAAAGAAGGGATGAGTACATGAGAATTGATATTGGTTTTAATGTTAGAATTTCACTTGAGAAATAATAACATCCAATTAACATCAGAAATAAAACTAATGTTAACACTCCAATTATAATTTGTTTGGACTGTGCCAGGTTCAATTTAGAAGCTATGTTTTGTGAATTCATTAATTTATCACCATCTATATCTTCCAGATCTTTAATAATTTCTCTAGTGAAAGTCAATAAGAATGAGAATAGAGAAAATATTAATGTTAGATCAAAAGCAAAAGATATTGTTGAGTCATTACTGCTTACTAAAAACACATTGAAGATGCTTAATGAAGTTAAAAGTGAGACTATAAAATTACCAATAAAAAAGCTATGTTTATATCTTTTAGAGTACCTCCACAATAGATAAACACTAGATAGTATAATAACAAACAGGTAGAAGTTTTTATTTAAATAAAGTAAGTAGATTGCAAGAATAATGGCAATTGAAGAAAATAAATAATACCAAACAATTGCATTTCTTGCAGAAATATGATTTCCAATTATCAAATCTTGCTTATTAATCTGATCTGATTTTACATCAAAAATATCATTAATAATGTATCCTGATGCAGTTATAAAAAAAGTGATAAGAAGTAATAATATAAAATAAGTAACTTTGTTTTCTTCTAAAAGAAAAAAGAAAACTAATGTCTGTGTTAAAGCAAGTAGTAATAAATTATTCGTCCTTATTAATTTTAAGAAATAAATAAATTTACTCATTAAAATTATTATTAATATGATTAGAAATCGTAGAGTAAATTGTTTTCAAATTATCATGTTTCTTAAGTAATTCTAGATGTTTTTCAATAATTAAATAATCTTCTCTTATTGCTGGACCAGTTTGAACATCTTTTGGAGGATTATTCTTAATCTTTTCAAAAGTATTTTTGATGAGTGGTTTTAATAAATCAAAACTCATTTTATTTGAGTTTAATATTTCTTCTGAAATTGACATCATATGATTTGTAAAATTTGATGAAAAAACAGCTGCAATATGTAATTGTTCTCTTTGTTTGGAATTTAAAAGATGTACAGACTTAGAGATTGACTTTGCGAGAATTATTAGTTTTTCTTCTAATTCAGAATTATTTGCTTCAATGCAAATAGGTGTCTCATTAAAATTAATGTCAATATTTTTATTGAAACTCTGAATAGGGTAGAACACTCCAAAATTTTCTCTATTCTTAAAAACATCTGCTCCAACACTTCCAGAAGTATGTACTATTGGAGCGTTAGACTCTTTAATTTTGTTTAATACTTCTACGATAACATCATCTTTTACAGATATGATGATTAGATCTGTATTAGCTAAATCATTTAAACGTGAAATAATATTACAATTCAATTTTGAAGCTAATAATCTTGCATTTCTTTCAGATCTACTCCATATTTCAACTATTGTATGACCATTTTTTTGTAAAAAATCTGATAAATGCCAAGCTACATTTCCACTTCCAATAAAAGTAATTTTCAAGATATATAATATTAATGTTTTTATTAATTTATCAAAAACAAAGTTATAATTTTGCACAAACAAAACAACTATGATAAATAGATTTATTAAGTTCTTGTCTTCCATGAAATTTGTGGTGTTATTATTGCTGATTTTTGCATTTTCAATTGGATACGCAACTTTTATTGAAAACGACTTTGGAACAGATTCTGCTAAGGCTTTAATTTATAATACATGGTGGTTCGAACTTCTACTAATTATTCTTGGAATAAGTTTAATTCTAAACATGATTAAACACAAAGTTTTCAGGAAAGAGAAGTTAGCGATACTTACCTTTCATTTATCTTTTATATTAATTCTTGTAGGTGCGGCAATTACAAGGTATACTGGATATGAAGGGATGATGCAAATAAATAAAGGAGAAAGTAAAAATACATTTATATCTGATGGTGTATTCCTTCAGATTAAAGTACATGATAAAGATAATCAATATTCATTAGACAAAAACATGTACTTATCAGGAATTACAAAAAAGTTTGACCATACTCCAATTTTAAAAAAATTATTTTCTAATTATTTTTCAGTTTCTAATTCTGATTTGAAAAACAATTTCTCTATATCTTATTCTGATTTTAAGACTAACCTAAAAGATTCGGTTTCTAAAGAGGTGTCAGGAATAACCTTATCTTCTTCCTCTAATTTAGAAAAGAAAGGAACAGAGCTCTCTGTAAATGAGTTTCTACACAAAGATATTCTTTTCGAAAAAGAAGTAAGATTTAAAGATGTCAACTTTACAGTAAACAATATACAGGATTCTTCAGTAAATTTTATTGTTGAAAACGATAGAGTTAGTTGTGTTTCTGATTACAACATCTCTGTGACTACTATGCCTCCAACTGGTGAGCCAGTAATTTTTATTAGCGGAACTGA
>ENA-ORDR01001385-ORDR01001385.1-marine-metagenome-genome-assembly--contig:-NODE-1385-length-11313-cov-5.706301_pt1 | contig 11313 bp, 4 predicted proteins | sample MGYA00240993_ERZ508538 | MGnify/ENA primary metagenome ERZ508538 (study PRJEB26207, sample SAMN05421999) | marine metagenome | isolation source: Monterey Bay, California, USA | place: USA:Monterey Bay...
TGTGCATCAATTGTAATATCACCAGCAGATGTGGTAATATTAACAGCAGCATCACCAACTGTGAAGTCGTCATACGCTTGTGATATGCCTTCTTGAAAATATGTCTTAAATGTAGCAGCACTTGTCATTCTCATTGTGCCGCCATCATTATGAAGAAGTCCGTCAGCATCTGCAACAGCAGTTGTTCCTCTTGCAGTACCACCGTCTATTAAGTTAATTTCAGCCGCAGTAGCATCTATGGCCGCAAGTTTTGTTAAGTCTGCCTGAACGAGTCCAGAAACACCATCTAGTAGATTTAATTCTGTTGCAGTAGCGGTTACTGCTACATCTTCATTTATCTTTGGTGAAGTAAATGTTTTGTTTGTTACAGTAGCAGTTGAAGCTGCTGTAAGTAGATAAGAGTTACCACCAGTACTTGGTAGTGTAAGAGTGTTTGTAGCACTTTCAGAGTGTGGTGCACCAATAAGTGTTTGTGCATGAGCGTTTGAACTCTCACAATAGAATTTAATTTGTGAAACTGCTGAACCGTCATTTTTCAGGTCGATAAGACCACCAGTTAAGAATAAATCACCACCAGCACTTCCGTCAATTGTCATAAAGGTTCTATCAGCACCACCATCAGTTCCTTTGAATATGATGTCTGTATCATTACCTTGTGCATCAATCGTAATGTTACCAGCCGAAGTAGCAATATTAACAGCGGCGTCACCAGTAGTTAAGTCGTCATATGCAGTTGATATGCCTTCTTGAAAATATGTCTTAAATGTAGCGGCGGTTGTCAATCTCATTGTACCGCCATCATTTGTAATAATTCCGTCAGCATCAGCAACAGCAGTTGTTCCTGTTGAGGCACCACCATCTATTAAATTAATCTCAGCAGCAGTTGCCGAAATAGCAGTGCTTCCAAATGTAAGACCACCGTCTGGTACTACGATACCACTTCCTGCTAAAGCAGTAAATGTGTTTGCAGTAAATCTGAAATCATCAGCACCACTAATTTTAATATCTATCTGGTCATCTGTGTCTGCCGTAATACTTGTATCTTGGTCAGCATCTAAGATTAACTCAACGCCGTTTAAGTCAACTGCGGCCGCAAAATCTTTTAGTTTAGCCGCCGATATTACGCCGTCTGTGATTGAATTTTCTAATATTTTTGATAATGCCATTTTTTATTCCTTTAGTATATGACTATTTATAAGACTTATCCAAGCGCAGTTGCTAATGCAATTGAGAAAGCATTAGTCGCCGCACTAGCAGATGTAATTAAAGTTCCTGTTTCGTTTGGTATTGTAATTGTTCTATCTGCCGTTGGGTCTGTTACTGTTAAAGTTGTTTCATGTGCATCAGCAGTCGCACCTTCAAAGATGATACTAGCATCTGTTAAATTCAATGCAGTAGCAGTTAAAGATGTAATCGTGGGCGAGTTAATTGTTGGACTTGTCAAAGTTTTGTTTGTCAAAGTCTGAGTTCCAGTCAGAGTTGTAACAGTCGAATCAATGTTAAAAGTTATCGTATTACCTGAAGCAACACTTCCAAGACCTGTTCCACCAGCAAGCGTCAACACTTCACTATCTAGGTCAATCGCAATATTAGAACCACTATCTGCGGCTATATCGACATCATCAGCAGTAACAGTTGCATCAACATATGCCTTGATTGATTGTTGAGTAGCAAGTTTTGTTGCACTATTAGAATTCATATCATCTTCATCAAGTACAGCACTACCAGAAACACCAGTATTCAATACAGCACTTGTAAGTGTTGGTGTTGTCAGAGTTTTATTTGTAAGCGTTTCTGAACCAGTTAATGATGTAAAACTATTACTCTGTAATGCACTATTAAACTCAGCAAGAGAACCTGTTAAAGTATTATTCTCTAAATCAATACTTTTGTTTGTAAGTGTATCTGTTGTTGCTCTACCAACAAGAGTGTCGGTTGCGTTAAAGAATGTGATTGTTCTGTCGGCAGTCGGGTCAGTAAAGGCCAATGTTGTTTCGTGAGCGTCAGCAGTTGCGCCCTCGAAAACAAGAGGACTTGCACCAGACATTACGAGTCCAGTTAAGTCTTGTGTGCCTGTGAATGAACCACTAAATGTACCACCGTTAATCGTTGGACTGGTTAGAGTTTTATTTGTAAGTGTTTCTGAACCTGTAAGAGATACAAAAGAATCACTTTGCAAAGCACTATTGAATTCTGCAAGAGAACCTGTAAATGTATTACTATCTAAGTCAATCGTTTTATTTGTAAGTGTATCAGTTGTTGCCTTACCAACAAGAGTATCAGTCGCATTTGGTAATGAAACTGTTCTGTCAGCAGTCGGGTCAACGATTCCTAATGTTGTTTCGTGTGCATCAGCCGAAGCACCTTCAAAGACAAGTGGACTTGCACCAGATAAAACGAGTGAAGTCGCATCCATAGTACCAGTAAATGTACCACTAAATGTACCAGCGTTGATTGTTGGACTTGTAAGAGTTTTATTTGTTAGAGTCTGTGATGCAGTTGTTGTTACGACAGTTCCTGAAGCATCAGGGAAAGTAATTGTTCTATCAGCCGTTGGGTCTGTAACTGCAAGAGTTGTTTCATAGGCGTCATCAGTCGAGCCCTCAAAAACAATTTGAGAAGCGAATGTTGTTGCACCTGTTTTGATGCCCGTTACCTCTGTGTTCATCAGAGTTATTGCCTCAACAATATCTGTTGCTGCTCCGATTACACCACTTGCACCAGTAATATCTGCAATCTCGCCGACATCTGCCGCCGTTGAGTTGTAGGTTGTTCTTAGTGTGTCTAAGGTTGCTGTGTTTACTACATTTCTATCTGCCATAATACTATTTATTTATCCTAATGCCATGCATCTTGCAATGTGGTTTGATTGAGTAGCATGAGTCGCCGTTGTAATTGCGGTCATGGTTGCGTTCGGTATTGTAATCGTATGGTCGGCAGTAGGGTCTGCCGCAGTCAAAGTAGTTTCGTATGCATCTGCTGTAGCGCCTTCAAAAATAATACCATTTGCACCTATATTTAGTCCAGAAGTTGATTGTCCTGAAGCAAATGTTAGTGCATTTATTAATGGACTTGTAAAAGTTTTATCTTCAAATGTTTGACTTCCTGTAAGTGTTGCAACAGTTGAATCAATAGCAAAAGTGATTGTATTACCAGAAGCACTTGAGTCAATTCCTGTTCCCCCAGCCAATGTAAGTACTTCGTCATCTAGGTCAACTGCGATATTAGAACCACTATCTGCCGCTATGTCTAAATCTTGTTCATCAACTACTGCAAGAACATATGCCTTAATAGACTGTTGAGTAGCAAGATGAGTAGCAGAGTTAGATGACATATTATCTTCATCTTTAATGCCACTACCAGAAACACCAGTATTTAATACACCACTTGTAATTGTTGGACTTGTAAATGTCTTATTAGTCAATGTCTGTGTATCAGCCAATGTCATAAAACTATCGCCTTGCAATGCACTATTAAATTCTGACATTGAACCTGTTAATGTGTTAGCATCTAAGTCAATTGTTTTATTCGTTAGTGTATCAGTAGTCGCTTTACCAATAAGTGTGTCCGTAGCATTCGGAACAGTAATAACTCTATCAGCAGTTGGGTCTACAAACGCCCAAGTTGTTTCATATGCATCGTCCGTAGCGCCTTCAAAGACAAGCGGACTTGCACCAGACAAAACAGTTCCTGTAATATCCATAGTACCAGTAAACGAACCACTAAATGTTCCGCCGTTAATCGTTGGACTTGTAAATGTTTTATTTGTTAGTGTTTCTGAATTATCTAATGTCGCAAAACTAGCACTTTGTAAAGCACTATTAAACTCTGATATTGTTCCTGTTAAACTATTACCAGAACCACCTAAGTCAAACGATTTATTTGTAAGTGTGTCTGTTGTCGCCTTACCAATAAGTGTGTCTGTGGCGTTTGGCAACGAAAGTGTTCTATCAGCAGTTGGGTCGACTAATGCTAAAGTTGTTTCGTGTGCATCATCACTAGCGCCTTCAAAAACTAACGGACTCGCACCTGCAAGAACAACACCATTCATAGTCATAGTGCCAGTAAACGCACCACTCATTGTGCCAGCGTTTATTGTTGGGCTTGTCAGAATTTTGTTTGTAAGTGTCTGAGTCGCAACATCTAAAACTACATCACCATTGATGTCGCCAAAAGTATATGTGCGGTCAGCAGTTGGGTCTGTAAATGCAAGAGTTGTTTCAAACGCATCACCAGAATCTAAGTAATTAAAATCACTACCTTCAAACACCATAGTGCCGACTGGGAACACAAACGAATCTGTTGTAATCTCAGGAAGTTCTGTGTTAAGTGCTACAATAGATTCAGCAATATTAGTTGATGAAGCAATATAACTACTTGCGCTCAGTATATCAGCAATGTCGCCGACATCAGAAGCCGTACCATTAAACTCGTGTCTAAAGTAATTTAGTGTGTCTGTTGCTGCTACTACTCTATCTGCCATTTGCCAAACCTATAAGTAAATCTTTGATTTCTCGCATTTCTGTTCTTAATTCATTCACATCACGAATCACATCTCTTATCTCATCATTCTTTTCTTTCTGTTTTGTTTTTCTTGTCATGTAGCGAGCATAAGCATCTGAATCAGTATTGATGATTGCCTGAGATTTTAAATCTCTAACTAAGTGGGCGTGTCCTTCTACCTTTGCAGTATCACTCATATGATTAAACTGCCAAAGCAATTCCTCTCATGTCTTTCACTCTAGGCGGATATGAACTACTAGTTCCTTTTAATATAATCTTTAAAGAAAATGCCGTGAATGTAGTTGTTCCAGAAGCGCTATATTGATGTTCTCTGAATGTAACATCATCATCTGATGGCGGAACTGCTTTATCAGGAGAACCATCATCATTGAAAGGAATCCAAGCAAGGTCGCCCATTTTTCTAGCATCATCAGCGTTTGAAAGTCGATAGAACATTTCTACTTCTGCTGTAGAAGGAACATGTGCAGACAAACGAACATCTAGTGCTGTTGCCTCTTGGGTTAACAATACTGGTCTAGTAATATATTGTGCAGGTCCTGAACCGCCTGTGTTTGCTGTGTCGGCAACAAAGTTTGGTGTCGTACCAGATACTGGACTATATAAACGATTTCGTATTAAGTGAGCACTCAATCTCGCAGTATCAACAACAGGTGAAAGATGGTCACTACCTGATGGTGTTGATAAAGTAAGAACTAGATTTAGTGATTTACTACCAGACATCTCATTTGTTTCATTGATTTGTGAAGCAACAATTTGAGGTGCAGTATGATAGTAATCAGTATTTAAATCAAATGCCTTTTGTTTAGCGACTGTCGCCAAACTAAACTCACCTTCTGATTGTTCAAGTGTTCTTCCAGTTGTGTTTCTCATTGTAGCCGTAACTGCTGTTCCTGGAGGAGTAATCGTTGATGCAATTGGTTGAATAACATCATACATCATATTTCTTGTTGCAGTTACAGAACTTCCACCAATATCACCCGTTGCCGAAGCGGCATCAGAATTTTGTGCGGTTACTGTATAAGAGTCTAGTGTAATATCGCCTATCGCAGTATATGTTCCGTTAATGTTTGTCGAAGCAATACCATTATATGTTCCTGAAGGAACGCCAGCAATCGTAACATTGTTAGCAGTCGTATGCATACCGTGATTTCTGTGATGAATAGTTATCGTTGTTGAACCACTTGTTGTTGTAATAGGATTTGCGCCTAATGTAAGAACAGGAACTTCATCATTAACTAGATAAACAGTACCATCTGTATCTGTTGTAAACTTAGCACGATTAATATTAAACTTAACATCTTCATTTTGTTCAGCCGTCCAAGTAGATGAGTTCTGTGATTTAAACATACTACCAAGATATGGTTGTTGTGAAATTAATCTTGCACCATCTAATGTAGTTTGTCCCATCTTCGCAGTATAGATTGTAAACTCATCTGAATTTGCAATCGCACAAATTGAGTATTCTGTATTGTTCGATAAGAACACAGGACTTGGGAATGTAAATGTTGTTGCCTCTGAAGCGTCTGTTGATGTTGTTATGTCAGAAGAAGCAACTGCTACTTGAGCAAAAGGCAGAACTTCAGTTGTTGGGTATCCATTAACCATTGTTCTAATCTGTACAGTTGCAGGAAGTGTAGCAGACTTAGAAGCAAAGAATAAGTCAACACTTGTTACAAAAATACCATCAGTTTGGTCAACTAAGAAAGATTGACAAATTGGGTCAAACCAAGGACCTGTACTATCTCTCACCACTCTAGTACCAACAGCGCCTAGAACTACAGTTGAATCTGTTGCAGTTGTTCGTTGTACTTGAAGTTCTCTTGTTGAAATAACAGAGCCTTGAACTGATTGAATCATTCCTTTCGCAGTATAATCTACTTCAGCAGATGAGAATACAAGACCTTCAGTTAGTACATTTGTTGAACTAGTCGTCAATCTAAATGTTCTCTTACCAACTCTCCACTTAGGATTGTCTGTAACTTTAGGGTCAGGTATTACAAAAGTTCCTGTAGCAGAACCATTTGCATCAGTTGTCAAAGCAGCGCCAGCGCTACTTCCTGTTGGTGTTACATATGCAGAAACATCTACACCATCAAAGAATGGATATATTCTTGTCGTTGGTTTCATTGAAGTCGCAGTAAATGTAATTGTTCGTGTTCTCATAAATGTTGCAAACGCAACCTGTACAACTCGATTACCTAAACTTTGTGTTTGTAGTCCACCAGGAACTAAAGTACTTCTGATACCAGTTCTTGTTGAGTTACTGATTTCTCTAAAGTCTTGAGTAGTTCTATTTGTATCTCTAATAAATGGATGTTGGGCTCTGCGTTCTCTAGTTCTTGAGGTTTGTTCAGTACCGGCAATAGGAACACTAGTCCAGTTTGTATTCCATTCATTCCAAACAGTACCTAAATTTAATTCTTGTACGGCATTACCTGCCTCATCTGTGAGTGAGTCGAACACACCAGGAATATCGATTGTCATTTCTGGCAAGACTTCTGTTTCCATCCACTCGTCTTGGTCAGGAGTTATCGTTACTTGACCAACATAAGAAATAACATCATATGGATTTAGATTAACAGTTGTACTTGCAAATGGTTGTGTGATATATGCTTCTTCAGTATATGGTAAAGTAATTAAATCTCCAGTCTTTTGATAACCGTTCGTTGTTCTAATCGCAGTTGTCATAGAACCACTATTTGCCAATGCCGAATCAGACTCAATTAAGTTAGTATTATCCATATGGTGTGCAGGTCGTAATTCACCAGCCGCCATGTCCATAGATACAGAGTAATTATTATCAGCAACATCACCGATGCCATGACCAGTAAAGTTGTCTACAATATATCCATTCTTGAATCTATCGAATCCATCAGCATCTTGTATTTGTAAATTTTCAGCACTTGATTCTAGTAAAGAAAGTTGAGTATAGTATTCTACATTTTCTAATCTCTTATGTATATTACCAATATCTCTCATTGTATATCTTCTATTGTCAATCGAGTTTACTTTAATATTTTTAGTATCAAAAGTGTATGCAGGCAAGAACACATCATACAAATGCATTGCATCTTCTAAATCATCTCCGAAAGTAGGCTCAATAGCAGAAGTTCCTGATATGACTTTAAATCTACCAGTTGATGTCATATAAACTCTAGCACGCTTTGATAGATAGAATTCTAGGTCAGAAGTAACATCTGTATTAATTTTCATTGTTTCGATTGCTGAAGAGCCTGTGCCATCAAAACTTCTGTCTATATCGCCAGAATCTATTGTTGAGGCGTTATCTACTCTTGGTCTAAAGTCAAGACAATCTCTTAATGGTAATTGTTGACCCGTAACATCAGAAGTATATCCAGGAATGTCTTTGTAGTCGATACCAGAATAACTGTCAACACTAAAGAAGTTACCAGCGCCGTGTTCAAAATAATCGTAATTGATTAACAATCTTCCTGTTGGTGCAGATTTTCCTGTCTTTCTTACAAGACGAGAAATGTCATAGAAAGTATCTCTTTGTCCAGTATCTAAATCAAAACTAGTAGTAATATCTGTGTCAGATGTTGTTGCGGCCGTACTAAAGTCAGCTGCCATATAGATACTGTTAATCTTATGAACATCTGCCTTACCAAGACTGATTGTTGTGTTTGTAGCAGCAAGTGCTTCTGTGTCAATAGTTATTGTAGTGCCTGTTGTATTCGTCTTAGTTTTAGAACCAACAACGGATGCAGAAATCGTTGCAATAACTTTAATCTTGTGTCCATTATAACCACTACCAAAGTCAAGTGCTAAAGTTTTGCCTGTAGGAGAACCACCAAGTGTATAGTCGCCAGATGTTGACGGCGATATAATATCACCAGCAGCGCCTGTGCCACCAGAACCCGTTGCCATAATAGAAACGGTAACATCATTTTGTGAGAATGAAGTAAAGATTTCGTTAGTACCAGCAGTTAGTGTTGCAGTACCAGAACTTGAAAGAGTTGTAACAAACTGTCGTCTTATCTTAAAAGATGTATCACTAATACTAGCGTTGTCTGTTGTCAATAATGTCTTAACAACATTGTAAGGCAACTTAGCAATAGAAATGTTTTTCTCAGCGTCTTGTAGTTTTGTTCTTTGTCTTGTGAAACTAACAGTTGTCGCAGCAGTATTTCCCAGTCCAGCAGACATCTCTGCCTTAGTATTAGATTCAATACTATCTACAATTCGTGTAACTGTATTATTAGAATCGTCTGTGAATGTAATCTGGTCGCCAATCTTTAATTCTGTTTTGAATTTAGTTCCAGAACCAAATACTGTATCAGCAGCCTCTGCTTCTAGACCAATCGCTACACTTGTGCCTGATTGTGTGGCATCTTCAGTTACGATTTGGTCGCCAGCATTTGCTGATGAACCGTTTGTGCCGTTTAAGACTAAACTACCAGCAGATACAATAGCGCCTGTAGTTGAAATTGTTCCAGTTAATGTTTTATTATCACCATATGTTGCATCTAAAGAAGCGTTAGCAGTGTATGTTGGACTACCTGCCATTGAAACGCCTTTAATTTGATTAAATTCTTTTTGTTCAAATCCTTTACAACCAAATGAATCAAACTGAACGACACCCGTTCTTGAGTTTGTTGGTGCAGTAATTGTTTCGCCACCACTAAACTCTCCTTTTACATTGTTCAAAATAATAACTGTATGTGAAGCAGTACCACCAGATGTGTATGTAGAGTAACTTGTAGCATTAATAGCCGAAGGTTCAACTGTAGCAGCTGACTGCGCCTCATACAATTCAAATGTTGTTGAAGATGGATTCTTTACAGTATAATAGTTACTGTTTAAGTTTGTCATACCAGCAACACTAGCAATTAGAATTTGTTGTCCTTCTGTGAACGAATGTCCACCAGAACAAGTTACTACAGGTGGTTCAGTTCTTGTAACGCCAGTAATTGTTCCTGTAGAAGCTGTTGATATACTTTCAACAGTAGCAGTCGCACCTGAAGTGCCACCAGTTAATGTATCGCCAGTTGTTAATGCACCAGACATAGCGCCTTTAACATTTAAATGACCAAACATTTCTATATCAAATAGATAGTGTTTGAATACTGTGCCTGTTGTTGATGAATCTGATAATGCAGTTGTTGTTCCTGAATCTGTTGAAGCGGCAGTACCAGCATTATATTCAAATGCTCTAGTCTTTGCACGACCAATATCATAAACATATGCAAGTGATGTACCATATACAGTACCTCTTGTGGTGTGTGCAGTATCTACTAATCGAAGTGCTTTGTAGTTTTCTACTTCACCTGATACGAACCCAATGTCAGGCGAACCATAGACATTTTCAACATTGACAAAAGAACCAATATTAAATCTTGTCGTAATACCTGAATCAGTATCAAAATCTCTTGCTTTGTCCACATCAACATAAGTTGTTCCTATTTTAGAAATCTCATATCCTCTGACATAAGCTTTACCCTGTGATAGTCCAAATGCTAGTTTACTTTCAGAAGCAGTATTGCCATCAGCAGATGTAGTACCAGCAGCATTCACACCACGATTTGTTCCTGATAATAGATGTTCTCTTACATCTAATTCAAAGTTTCTTACGGCATAATCACCACTCTCATCAAATGTTCTTCTTGCAAGTGTATCTTCAAAAGAAGTTTTAACATCACTTATAGGGCGGTCTTGTAAAGTGCCAGCCTTTAATCTAAACAACTCAACAAAACTTGCATCAGCGGTTGAGTCTAATGATAACTTTGTAAGTGTTAAGTCAATTTTAAATCTGTGAGCACCAGTAGCGTTTGCGTTTGATGAACCTGTTGCGTTGTCTAATAAAGTTGAATCATCAGTTGATGTTATGAAATTTTCAACAATAGTTAAACCAACACGATAACTTGGTGTGTTTGTATATTTGTCTAGTGTAAGTATTTGTTCATCAACATTAACAAAGAAACCATTGATGTAATAAGTACCTGCATCTATAGTTGCTCTTGAGCCTGTTGCACAAGTTGACACAACAGCAGTTGATGCTGAAGTATGGCCAGATGTTACTGTTTCGCCATCAGTAAACTTAACGGTTTCATTGTCTGTGCCTGAGTTTCTATACTTTACAAATAATGTGTCGGGGTCAGTACCATCAGTTGCAACAAATCCAATAACATCAGCAACAAGACCAGATGTTCCGCCTGTTAGTGTAGCGTCTTTATAGTTTGCTAATGTTCCAGTAAATGAAGTGAGTTTTACTGCATAATAGTTTAAGTCGTAGTTTGCTTCACCAGCGACAACCATTGCACCATGTTTAAACATGGAATCACTCATTTTCTCAATTTGATTTTGAGTTATGGATTGTTGTGTTGTTAGTTCCCTTGCTTGAACAGCAAACGCTGGTCGATACATGACTCTGTGAAACTTCTTACCTTCACTAAAGTCATCAAAGTAAGGACTAACATTAAAATCAGTTTTTGATGGCATGGTGTTCCTTTATTTAAAATTCTATAATTAGTTTAATATTTTCTGTCTGGTCAGATGCCCTTGTAATAGGACTTCTTTCTTCAACATATATTATATCTCCTGAGTCAGCTGCAAGTTCTGGATTAGAATAACCAGAAGTGATTGATACACCATTCACATCAGTAGAACTGCTTGTATTTGGCGTTGCACTTGCACTTGATGTTTGACCTGTGATTGCGTTTGCACCACTAAATGCGGTTGCATTACCATCTGAGTCTGTTCCGACATCTGGGAATCGTGTTTGATACCAGTATAGTAATTTGTTTGTTGCATCATACTCGACTACTTTAC